>Ga0172375_10002539_pt1 | contig 28335 bp, 21 predicted proteins | sample LakKiv1m_FD_114537 | JGI IMG/M metagenome (GOLD analysis project Ga0172375, IMG submission 114537) | Freshwater microbial communities from Kabuno Bay, South-Kivu, Congo - kab_092012_11.1m | ecosystem: Environmental > Aquatic > Freshwater > Lake | place: Democratic Republic of the Congo... | reverse complement strand
GATGTGTTTGGGATCGCTGGTTTTGATATTGGATTGGCCGGCAGCGATCGCCAACTCAGTCGAGAAATCGGTATTAACCGGTTTGTAATCGGGCGTATTGACGTTGGAAACATTCCGGGCGATGGCTTCGTGTTGCTTTTGATAGACATCCAGGGCTTTCTTGAGAACCTGGGCGTTGTTGGTTTTAAACAGTTCTACTTTCATCACGCCTCTAATATCTCAATTGGCGTGCCAGCCTGATCGGACCTTGTGTTTATATTAACGCAAATTATTGATAATCATGTTTATAAAAATTTTTTAACTGGTATTGTTCCCTGCCTATTTTGGCACAAGAGTACCGGATAAAAATGAATTCGGATGGGAAAATATTTCCAAAACCGCCGACTGGTTTTCATCATCCCAAAAAGAAAAGCCGACGGATTGCCGGCTAAACGTGAAAATACAGGTTAATTTGTCGGATTCAGCGGTAAGAAATAGTCGCCGGAATCAGGTTATTCTTCCGGTTCGCTGCCATCATATTCATGCAGTTTATTGCGGAGAGTGCGCACGGTAATTCCCAGAAGTTCGGCAGCACGGGTGCGGTTGTTGGCGGTTTTCTTTAAAGCATTAAAGATCAGTCTTTTTTCCATCTCGGCGATGGAGATGACCGGCATTTCCTGAATTTCCTGGACACCCTGCACATGATCGGTTTCCAATGAAAAATGCTGGAGCGTCAGGGCTTCATCATTGCCGGAATAGAGGATAGCACGTTCAATCAGATTTTCGAGCTGGCGGACATTGCCGGGCCATTCCTGCTGAACCAGAACGTTGATGGCTTTAGGGTCGACCACTTTTAGTTTAAACTTATATTTTGCCTTGAATTTTAATAGAAAATGGTCAATCAGATCGACAATATCTTCCGGGCGGTTACGCAGCGGTGATACCCGGATCGGAAAAACATTCAGCCGGAAAAACAAGTCCGAGCGGAATTTATTTTCCTCGACCATTTTGATAATATTGCGATTGGTAGTAGCGATGACACGCACATCCACTTCGATCTCCCGGGAACTGCCGATCCGTGAAATCTTACCTTCCTGCAAGACGCGCAGGAGCTTGGCCTGCATACCCAGTGGAATTTCGCTGATTTCATCCAGTAAAAAGGTTCCGCCGTCGGCTTCTTCAAACAAGCCCTTGGTGGTTTTAACGGCATTGGTAAACGAGCCTTTTTCATGCCCGAAAAGGGTGCTCTCAAAAAGGGTTTCGGGAATGGCCGCACAATTGACCTTGATGAAGGCTTTGGTAGCGCGGTCGCTGGCATCATGAATCGCCTGCGCGATCAACTCTTTACCGGTGCCGCTTTCGCCCTGGATAAAGACGGGGGCATCGCTTTTGGCGACCACTTCGATCTGGTTGAAAATGGTCTGCATGGCGGCACTTTTACCTACCAGCCGGTTGAATTTGTTGACATTGGATAATTTGCGCCGGAGATCCTCGTTTTCCTTTTTCAACTTCTCGTATTCGAAATATTTCTCGATCCGCGATTGCAGATGGGAGACGGAAAACGGCTTGGTGATAAAATCGAAGGCCCCTTTGTGAAGGGCTTCGACGGCTTTCTCAATCGTGCCGTAAGCCGTGATGATTAAAAAACCAATTTCCGGGTACTGCTGTTTAACCATATCGAGCAGTTCCAGGCCGGTAATCTTAGGCATAATTAAATCGCTGACTACCAAATCGATCGATTCTTTTTTTAAAATCTCGAGCGCTACGACGCCATTTTCGGCCACGCTGACTCTGTATCCGTGAGCATTCAAGGCCGCAGACAGAACGGTCCGGATACTATGGTCATCATCAACTACTAAAATATTTTTCATGTGTTATCCTTTGGCAAATCTACCGATTTTCCTGGTTTAGTCCAATATTCATTTTATTCGGAAGGATTTTTATCAGACGGATCGATCTCACCCTGATTCTTCTGATAGGAACCGATTACATGCTGACTTCTGGCCTGCTGAAATAATTTTTTATCCATCAGTTTCGATTCGATCCGGAAATCATCGGGCATGATTTCCTGTAATAGTTTGCGTAATCTTTCATTTTCTTCGCGCAGTTCCCGGATACGCTCGACATTGTTGCGATTTTCGGCTCTCAGTGTTAATTCCTGACGCGCACGTTCGATGATTGAATAAATTTGTTCAAATTTGAATGGCTTGATCAGATAGTCGTAAGCATGATGACGCAGGGCTTCGACGGCGCTGTCGATTTCGGGATAGCCGGTCATAATCACGATCAGAGTATCCGGAGAGGCTTCCCGGATTTTATCACTGAGGACAATCCCGGTCATTTCCGGCAGGTGAATATCGACAATGGCAAAGTCAAACGCTTTTTCCCGGATGGCTTTGAGAGCTTCGGTAGCATTTAGCGCGGTAACCACTTCATAACCATGTTCACTGAATCCAAACTTCAGGATTTGAAGAATGGTCTTTTTATCATCGATAACCAGGATTGTGCCTTTTATTTCACTCTGCGCGGTCATGACGGAATTTTTCAGGGATTTGCCGACGGCAGGGCCGGTTCGATCCGGTCGAAGATTTTATTACTTAAACGCATCATCAGATCCAGCGCCGAATCACCGTCCAGCGGGTAAGATGCAATCATATATTCCAGTGACAGATTGGGATCGTTTTCATCATCGGAAAGATGACGTTCGATCTGGCGCTTGGCCTGGGCGCAGGTCAGTTCGGCCGACGCCAGGCTGCAACCTGGCATTACGACGATCATCGTATCTAAATTTTGCCACACAACCTCGGCGCTCGCACCGAATTCGGTCGTGACTAATTGCCCGTATCTGTTCCGCATATCTATTAACGGTAATTTACCGCTCAGATGCTTATTGAGGACCAATTTCAACATTGCAAACGATACGGTTGTGCGGGCGGTTTTCGCTTGTTCGATCCGGTTACTGATCATCTGGTAAACGGCCCGGTCGAATGAAAATGTTTTCCCGTCCAATTCTCCGAAACTATGCTTCATGTGGTAAAAAACCGGGGCGATCTGAGTGGCCAGGATACCGAGCAGTTTCACCAGATCATTAAACGAAATATCATCCTCAGTTATCTGAAACACACCCAGGAAACCGAGTACCTGATCCAGATACCGGATCGGGATCAGGATAAAATCCTGTAAATTTTCGCGGGGAATATGCAGGCGATCAATTTCAAGGTCGGAGTTGATATTCCTGAGAATGGTCGGAGCGTTGGCGGTTATTTCATTGCCATTGACCAACTGCCCGATTTTAAACATCATTTCCTGAATTAATTGCGGCGATATGCCGGTTGACTTGATAATCCGGAATTTATTGTAGAGTTCATCATGCATGAATAAGGCAGCTTTACGGATTTTCATACCTTCGGTAACTGTATCCAATATCATATTCAGGACCATCTCAGAATCGGATACCTGGTAAAGGATCGAGCAGATTTCATTTAAAGTCGTCACATATCCGAGTAATTTTTGAATATTGGCCGTCAGGGCGATATTTTCACGTCTGAGGTATTGTTCTTCGACCGCATGCGACACAATTGCGCTGATCTCCTCCAGCCGGTACGGTTTCCGGATATAGCCATAAACTCCGAGATTGAGGGCGTCGATAGCGGAATCGGCGGTCGCGAAACCGGTTATTATGATGATCTGGGTATCGACCTGCTGTTCTTTTAAAGCCCTGACGATATCCATTCCGGTTACCGCCGGCATTTGTAAATCAACCATGACGACATCAAAGCGTCTGGCTTTCAGTAATTTCAATCCCTCCTGGGGATCGGTTTTGCCAGTCGGATTATAGCCCAGAGTACTCAGAAAAATGCACATTTGTTCGACGATCATTTCTTCGTCGTCAATGATCAATATGGAAACACCTCTTAATTGCATGATGGTTCCCCTAAATTTTCGACCAGGATATCATTCCCTTTTCGATAGATCTTAACATTCTGCACAGTTTTATTAGTAAAATACTGCTGATCGCCGATTGTGACGGTAACGCCGCGGTGCATTTTATCGGATATTTCAATATAGCGGGTTTCATCCAGCGACATTTTTTGTTCGAGAAAAGTCTGGGCTTCTTTTTCTTTCTCCGCCAGTAATCCCGCAAGTACTGCCTTTTCTTCCCTGAGTTTTTCCATCTCCACCTGTTTTTCAGGGGACAGGGATTTGAGATGAATTTTCAACAGATTTAAAAAACTGATCTTCTTTTCGACAATCGATAATTTGACTTTATATTCCTCGGCCTGTTTTTCGAGTTGCCACTTATCCGCGTTCAGGTAAATATTATCTTCGCCGCTGATCCCGATATCGGTCGGGATGCTTTGTTTCGAGCCGACCTCGACGGCTTTCATGCCGCCTTCCGCATACGCCCGGCCGCCGCGGATCAGGCCTTCATTCTGGACGAGCAGGACTTTTTCACCGGCAGAAATGGAGCAGTTAATGGCGTAATGTTCGATAATCACATCTTTCTTGGCGCCGACGTGCGCATCCTGTAAAAACCGGCAGATGAGATTGCCGGAAGTGATGATTTTTGCCCGGCCTTTGCCTAAAATTCCCGAAGCAATTACGATGTCGCCTTTTTCGGAATAGACTTCGGCCGCTTCGACACTGCCATTGATATAGATTGAACCAGTCGCATCCACCCGGAATCCGGAGCGGACATCGCCGTCGATCAGGATCGCTCCGTCAAATTTTACATTGCCGGTACTGTAATCGACATCGCCGCCGATATGGTAGATAACGTCGACGTTTAATTTGCCGGCTTTCCAGAAAAGGCACCCTTCGATTGCAGCGCTTAAAGTCAGTCCATCCCCGGAAATGGTGATATTGTTGCCAACCAGATGCCGGAACCATTGGTCAATATCGGTGACATCCTCACCGGTGACGGTTTTGCCGACCACGGCTGAAGCCGGAACGCGCGAGACAATTTCCTGGTTTTTCTGGACAAAGACCGGCTGATTGAGCTGCTTAAAATCGGCTTTTCCGAAACGCGTAATTTTAGGACGGAGCGGCCGCGCAAAATTGACATACCAGATCAGATTACTGCCGTTCTCGTCAAACGGGTTCTGTCCGATAGCAATCACGGCATTACGGACCGGCCGGTGGGCGTAAACGATTTCCCGCAGCGCCTGACGATCTACTCCGAAGATCACCCCGGCGTTCCGGATTTCAGTCAGGAGCTCAGCCTCCGTCGGGAAGGAACGACTCGTATCATCGATAGTCAGATGAGCTTCAAATTTGTTGTTCGAGAGAGTGACTTTTACCGGATTGCGATCAGTGTTCGGTTCCATCTGACAATCATACTCCCAATCGGTTATTTTTCATAAATGAATTTAATTTCTTCGGTTCGGCCGCAACTGCAGCGATAAAACATACCCACGACGACCCCGTCTTCGATGATCGGCTGAATCGAGCTGGGGCCGCTTTCGGGATACTCTTCTTCATTGATTTTAATCAGGACCGGTTCATGGCTGACGACCTGTTCGCTCTTAATCAGATTACGCGGCTTCTTATTTAACAGCCTGTTTTTGTCCTGATCGTCGGGAGCGATATTTTTATATTCGTGCTTTTCTTCCATTTGGCGCTAAACCTATCCGAATCAACTCATTTGAATAATTGATCAATGTCATCCTGACTGATGCCCTGATGGCGCACTTTGTCCTCGATTTTATCCTGGAACTGAGTCTGGTTGTTTTGAGATTCGCGGTGCAGTTCCTGTTTTTCAATCCCACTGAGAAGTTGCTTATTCAGGGTTGATTTTTTCTTGATCTGATCATAAAAATCAAACAGGGCGACGAATCTTTCATAAATTGCATTCAGGATTTTTTCGGCATGTCCCAGCTTCTGCGACGTGATATCCTGAAACTGGAGGGCGTAAATAATGTCCATGATTTCATTCTGAATGCCATCGACTTTTTCCTTTTGGGTCGGGACATCGTTTTTAAATAGGCTGGATAGCTTCGAGGAAATGCTGTCTAATTTGTCCAGAATCTCATGGGTTGCCATTTCGGTGGTAAGATTAACGTCATTGATCCGGTTGGAAGCGGTCGTGATCGTATTAGTGCTTTCCAGGAGTGACATCTTGGCGTCTGAAATCAACGGAATGATATCCTTGATGAACTGGAATAATTCTCTCAGAAATGGCAGCTGCTCATCTGTGCTCTTCAAAAAAGTCCGGATGTCGTTGATCTGATCCAGTACGTTGTCAATATCTTTAAATTCGTCCATATTTTTCTCCTTCCTCGTTTATGAAATATCGATCGATTCCATGATTTTTTTCTTTAGGACTTCGGGCGTAAACGGTTTGACGATTTAGCCATTGACGCCGAGTTTAACGGCGGTCATGACATCGTCTTTCATGCCACGGGTAGTTATCATCAGAATCGGAACGGATTTATAAGGTTTGTCCGCATTGCGGATAGTCTTGACCAGTTCCTCGCCATTCATTTCCGGCATATTCCAGTCGGTCAGGATCAGATCCGGCGGATTGGCCTCGATTTTGGTCAGAGCATCGGCTCCATGTTCCGCTTCGGAAATATTGGCATCCTCGAAACCGATTTTATTCAGTGAATTATGAATGATTCTGCGCATAGTCGGAGAATCGTCAACAAATAGTACTTTATGATTACTCATAATTTCCTCATTAATTAGTGATTGTTTTTAATGATTCAATGATCCCGTCAACGGAGAGAACCGCATCGGCGATCCCGGCGTCTACGGCAGCTTTCGGCATACCGTACACAATACAGGTTTCTTCGTTCTGAGCTAATATTTTCCCGCCTTTTTCCTTTAATTTTTTCAGCCCTATCAAACCATCTTTTCCCATTCCGGTTAATATCAGGCCGAGCACTCCCGAACCATAGGTATCCACGACCGAAGAAAATAATATATCGGCGGAGGGATGGTAGAGATGTTCACGCGGGTGAATCGTCAGTTCGGTGATAACCTTGACGCCATCGCGCCGGATGATTAGGTGCATTCCGCCCTGACCGATATAGGCCGAACCTTTTTGTAAAACATCGCCGGTCGCGGCTTCTTTGACATTAATTGCCGATAAATTATTCAACCGATCGGCAAAAGTACGGGTAAATTCGAGCGGCATGTGCTGGGCAATCAGAATCGGCAACGGGAAATCACCCGGCAAGGAAGCCAGAATGCGTTGAATAACCGGCGGCCCGCCGGTCGAGACTCCGATCGCGATACAATTAAAAAAGGTATTATGCAGATTATAAACTTCATGAACCGTGGGTTGTTCAACCCGTTTTTCGCGCCGGGAGCGGATTTCCAGTCTTTGTCGGAGATTGGTATATCGCGTACTGCGACAGATATTTTTTACCTTGGCAATCAGTTCATCCTTAATTTTTGTAATGTCAATCGCTACGAAGGACTGGGATTTCGGAATGTAATCGACGGCTCCGAGGTTCAGAGCTTCCAGGGTAATTTTAGCGCCTTCGGTGGTAATCGAGCTGACCAGCAGTACCGGAGTTGGAACCTCCCGCATAATCATTTTCAGGCACTCAATCCCATTGGTGCGCGGCATTTCCACATCCAGAGTGACCAGATCGGGTTTGAGCTTCTTCACGATCTGGAAACCTTCCTCCCCATCGCGGGCGGTTCCGATCACCTTAATCTCCGGATCGGATTCCAGCATAATGCTAAGCGCTTTGCGCATGAAGGCTGAATCATCTATTACGACAACACGAATCATCTGTTCATCCTTTATCAGTTACGGTTATGGCATGAAATCAGTTCACCCGTATCCAAAATCAGGCTGACCCGCCCATCACCCCGAATCGATGCCCCGGCGATATATTGCACTTTACCGAGTAACGGCCCGAGTGATTTCACGACGGTTTCTTCCTGTCCGAATATGCCGGTGACGACCAAGCCGACTTTTCGCTCGGAAACCGAGACGACAACCACATAACGTTCGGAATTATCTGTGGTGGAACTCTTCACGTCAAAAAGGTTTTCCAAATAAATAATCGGAACGACCGAATCGCGCAGGGTTATGAATTCCCGTCCCTTGATCAGTGAAATCCGGTAGTTGCTCAGTTTGAGCGTGTCGGTGATTGACCCGATGGGGATAATATAAACTTCATCCCAGACCCTGACCACCATACCATTCATGATCGTTAATGTCAGGGGTAATTTTATGATGAAGGTTGTACCCTGGCCGACTTCGGTGCGGATATCGACCGAGCCATTTAACTTGGCTACGTTGGAACGCACGACGTCCATTCCGACTCCCCGGCCGGAAACATCGGTAATGACTTTGGCGGTACTGAAGCCAGCCTCGAAGATCAGATTGATGATCTCGCGTTTCGGCAGACTGCGGGCCTGGTCTTCGGTGATCATGCCTTTCTCGATGGCCTTGTTGGCTATTTTTTCCGGATCGATTCCGGCGCCGTCATCCGCTATTTCAATGATAATGTCATTACCAGCCTGATAAGCCGACATATTGATTGTCCCTTTAGCGGGCTTTCCGGCTTTGACGCGGACGGCCGGCTCTTCAATACCATGATCGATGGAATTACGCAGAAGGTGCACCAGCGGATCGCCGATAGCCTCGATCAGCGAGCGATCGAGTTCGGTCGTTTCCCCGGCGATAATCAATTCTATATCCTTGTTCTTTTCTTTGGCCAGATCGCGCACCATACGCGGGAATTTGCGGAAAACGTTTGAAATCGGAAGCATGCGCATGCGCATGACACTTTCCTGAATTTCGGTTGTAATCCGTCCGAGAGAATTATTCAGACTATCGAGGTCACCGACTTCCTTGGTGCCGGAGAATTTAGCGTTCAGGAGCTGATTGAGCTGCTGAAAGCGGTTTTTCTCCAGGATCAGTTCTCCGGCCAAGTTCATTAAGTTATTCAAACGGTCGACATCCACCCGAATTGTCTGGTCCAGGTGTTTTGCGGGAGCCGCCGTTTTGACTGCGGTTTTTTCGGCAGGCAATTCGACTTTTTCGACCTTTTTCTCCGGCTGGCGTCCCAGGATTTTATCGAGATTCGCTTCAATTTCGGCGGTATCGTGGGTGGATATTTTTTGTCCTTTTACTTCTTCGACAATGTTCCGGAAAAAATCCACGGTAGCCAGGAGCGCATCGATAACGGGTGTTTCCGGTTCAAGTTTTTTATCCCGGATCAGGCTGAGTACATCTTCAGCCCGATGGGCTACCTCAAACATCTGGGTCAGACCAATCAGTCCGGAATTGCCTTTGAGAGTATGGAACGCCCGGAAGAGCGTATTGACTAAAGTTTCATTAGTACTTTCAATTTCCAGGCTCATGAGGTCGTTGCTGAGGGTTTCGATCAACTCGCCGGCCTCGGTCGTAAATTCTTCGACCAATTCCTGGGGCAGTTCGAGATTGAGACTCTCGGTTTTACGCGGCGCGGCGGTTTCGGCGGCGGCCGCCGGTTCCGGATCGGCCGAGGCCTGTCCGGCTTTCTTTTTCTCCGCAATGAGAAGCTGCTTCAGAGCGCTCACCATGTCGGTGGTGTCGTAATCCTGAACGGCCTGATTCTCGACCCCGCTGATGAATCCCTTGAACCAGTCGATCGTATCCAGTAGGGCATCGATGATGGCGGGGGTCGGTTCCAGTCCGTCATTCCGGATGCAGTTTAAAATGTCTTCAGCGGCATGGGCAAGTTCGGTGCAGGCTGCAAAATTCAGAAACGAGGAAGTACCCTTAATAGTATGAAACGCCCGGAAAATCCGGTTGATTAAATCCGGCTGACGATCACCCGACTCCAGCAGAAGCAAATCTTCGTTGAGTTGTTCGATCAGATCATTGGTTTCAACGACGAAGTCCTTTAAGATTTCGTCCATACCTTCTATTTCATTCAAATCATCCATAGGGGGTTACCGACCTTTTTTAATTTTATTCATCCAAAAACTTGGCGACGTGATACTGGATCATTTTGGCATTGAAGGGTTTGACGAGATAACTGTCCGCCCCGACGCTTTTGCCTTTCTGAATCGATTCCTCACTCTTTTCAGAGGAAAGAATGATTATCGGCAGATTCTTATAGTCATCCGTTTTCCGGATAGTCTCGATGAACTCAAAACCATCCATATTCGGCATATTCAGATCGACAATCGCCAGATCGACCTGGTTCTGGGAAATCTTTTCCATGGCGTCCATGCCATCTTCAGCCATGACGACTTCAAACTGATTCATCTTGAGCGAGAACGCCACGAATTTTCTGACGGTCGAAGAATCGTCGGCGATCATAATTACTTTTTTCATTTTTTTGGATTCATCCATTTTACTCACCTATTCCTTTTTATAAATAAATGCTCCCGGAAAATGCTCTACTTTAAAGGCAGAGCTGATCCCATGCAGAGACTCGGCTTCGCCTAAAAACAGATAACTACCGTGATTCATAATGTCGTAAAACGCTCGAATGATTTTCTTTTTAACTTCCATGTCAAAGTAGATCAGGACGTTCCGACAAAACAAAAAATCGACGCTTTTACGCGCCCGGATCGCGTTCACATCGTTCAGATTAAGAAAGTCGAATGATACGAGTTTTTTAATTTCGTCGCGCACCGCCAGGCTATCTCCCTGCGGTACGAAATACTTATTTTGATACAGGGTATAATTGGTCATGTTGCTGCGGAAGGAATTTTTCCCGAAGACGCCTTCGCGGGCTTTGGCTAAGATTTTCTGGCTGATGTCGGTGCCGGAAATTTCCACCTGCCAGGTGCCCATCTGTCCATTCAGGGTTTCCTTCATCAGAATTGCCAGAGTGTAAGATTCCTCACCTGACGAGGCCGCTGCGCTCCAGATTCGCAGCGAGCGTTTGCCTTCTTTTTTACGCAACTCCATGACTTCCGGCAGGATTTTCTTTTCAAAAGCGTAAAGCTGTTTCTCATGCCGGAAGAAGTAGGTTTCGTTGATCGTAATCAGGTTGTAGACTTTTTTCAATTCTTCCGTCTGGATGGAACTCTTTCTCAGGTAGACAGCGTAATCTTCAAAAGAGTCCGCGCCGACTTCGTCGAGTCGTTTATTCAGGCGCCCTTCCAGCAGATAGAGTTTATTCTCGGGAAAGAAAATGCCGCTGTTGGCATAAATAATATCCCTGAGAACCCGGAAAGTCTCCAGTTTCAACGTCTTCATTACTTTTCTCGGATTGATTACGGAAATATCCACGTCATGCCCTCATTCTAATTCCGAACGATTTTTATCATTTCGTTAATTGTGTTGATTTCATCCTCGATGCTCATGACGAAATGTTCAAAATCCAGATCGTCCATCAGGCTGCAATGTTGTTTGATAATTGACCAGCCTTCTTCGTCGCGCGGGACGGATTGGACATAACCGGTCCCAAACATGATCGAACTGAAGTTGCAAACCAAATCAGCCAGCTGCGTCAGAGCCGTCGAAACGGCCAAATCCGGGTCGGGAACCTGGCTGGGCCGGTGATGATAGCCGATACCGGCGATCAATGACTGCGGCAGTTCCCAACGTTCGGCGATCCACATTCCGACTTCGGCGTGTGTCAGGCCGATTACTTCTTTCTCGGCAACATAGCTGGTACATTTTTCCTGCATGGCAAAGTTATAGGCTTCGATGTATTCCTGTGGATTGACTTTATACATCACCAATTTGCCAATATCGTGCAGTAATCCGAGTGAATAGGGACTGTTGACAACTGAAATGTTCAAGACTTCCATAAGCAGTTGGGCGATGTGTCCGCAGGCGGCCGAATGCTCCCAGAAATTTTTCCAGGGAATACTCTGCTGGCCATCATTCTGATCGAAAATCTTGATCACCGAAAAAGCCATGGAAAGTTCACTCAGCTGCCGCATACCGATGACGACCATGGCGTGTCGCAGAGAGCGTACTTTTTCCTGTAAGCCGTAGTAGGAGGAGTTGGCAAATTTCAGGATTTTCATGGCCAGCGGGGGGTCGCGCTCAATGACCGGTAACATTTGATTGACAGAGAGTTTATCCTCGTGGATTATTCTCAGAATTTCTGTCGCAATAACCGGCAGAGTCGGCAAGTTAATTAATGAGAAGACTTTCTGACGGTACTCTTCCGGAGTTAGTTTATTCATCACGCTAAAATTCCCATCCTTGGTTTTTGAGCCTGGTAAAATAAGTTTTTCTTATTTGGAATAATCTGGTTCATGCAGTACTTCAGTTGGCGTTGAGTTGACCGAGGGCCTGGGCAGCGGCATAGCTGACATCCTCATTTTCGCTGTTCGCCAGAATTTCCAGATACGGCCCCGCTTCGTTCATTTGGAGGCTGACCGCCGTCTTAATCGCCGCGATAGTGGAGAGAGTTTCTTCGCCCGCCAGAACGGCCAGAATGGTCGGAGCCACTTTTTCTTTACTAAAACTACTGAGTGTTTCCAAAGCCGAATAGGCCACCCACTCGTCCGAATGATTTTTCAATTGGCTGATTTGATCAATAAAATCCTCGTGCTCGGCGGCGGCCTTGATCAATGCCACCAAAATATTGGACGGACAGAGGTCTTTATGTGTAAAAAACGTCTCAATGACATTTTTATCGGTCGGCAGAGATAACTGGTAACATAACAGAGTTGAAAAATCGCCGTCACACGATTTCGTCATCTTAAAAATCACCGGCCCGAGAACAGCCATATTATTGTTAAGAACATTGAATTTGCTGCTCTGACCGATTTTCAGAATAGCCTGGCATAATTGTTCCTGAATGATTTCTCCCGTTTGGAGTATATATTCCAGCAAGGCCGAAATAGATGAAGTCTGTCCCAGGTTGCCAAGCGCATCGATAACCGCATACTTCATGATCGGATCGTCGGATTTCAGATGATTTTCCAGAAAACCAGCCGATTCCGGATTGCCAATCAATCCGATGGCTTCAGCGACCTCGACCTTCATTATTTCGGAATTATCGAAAATCTTATAAAGGGCTGGCAGGGCTTGGGCAGAACGGATTTTCCCCAGCGCTTCAATTGCCGCCGCCACAACATTAGGTTCTTCATCTTCCAGAGCGGTCTGGCACAGAGCCGGAACCGCCTGGTCGTCGCCAGTCAATCCCAAAATATCCGAGACAAACTTGCGCACGTCTTCGTTGGGATGCGTCAGCCCGTCTAACAAATGCGGAACAGCCCGCTGCCCGAATTGCACTAACAGCGAAGCTACGATATTCCGCACCTCGATGCGGTTACTCCCGAGCAGTGGCACCGCCGGCGGCAAAACGATTTCCGCCGGGATCGCGCTCATCACTTCGGAAGTCGCCTCGCGCACCGCCCGGTTCTGGTCCTGAATGGCCATTACCAAATATGAGATGGTCAGATGCGGGGCGTATTCCTGCATGTCAAAGATGGCCCAGCGCCGTTCATCCGAATCGGCCGATTGCAGACGCTTGACGATTGTTGAAAAATTGGTGTCCTGAACCGTTTTTAATGTTTCCACCTAATTTCTTTGCTCCCTATTCTTTAAAATTTTGAACGGTTTTTTGAAAAAAATGGCTGGATGATGACAAACGCATCAAACCGAGTTCCTTCATGGTCTTCGTACCGACGGATTCAATAAAAAGGTATCCGTTCTTGTCCAGAAAGTTTAGTAGAATGCCGACGATCGATTTGCGATATTCCTTATCATAATACATCAGAACATTGGTACAGATTATCAGTTGAAACCGTTGATTCCGGCTGGCGGTGGTAATATCTTCATCGTAAAAAGAGACTCGGCTTTTCAGGCGTGGTGCAATCAATATCTGATTGCCAGAAACGGTCTGAAAATAGTCGGTAAATGATTTCAACACACTTTTTTCATTTTTCTTTAAGGTATATAGCCCCTGGCGGGCGATAGCTAAATATCCACTGTTTAAATCGGAAGCCCGAATACGATAGTTCTGCAGGGACGATCCCGGATTGTCACTCAGCCAGTGTTCGACCGTCATCGCCACGGAATACGGTTCGCGACCATCCGAACAACCCGCCGACCAGATATTTAAAAGATTGACTTTCGGCTGGCGCTTTTCAATCTCCGGTAATACCGATCGGGCCAGTTCTCTGAATAATTCCTCATTCCGAAAAAAATCGGTCTGATTGACGATCCCAGTATTTTCGAAAAACCCTTTCCGGTCGCTTTTAGCGTCCAGATTGGCTTCATATACGTGCGTGGAATTATTCATTTAATTTTGTCTCAGCAATAAATACTCTTTGGAAAGATCGTTAATCCGGTCGGCGATAGCCAATAGGGAAGCCGTCTTGGCATCCGGTACACTGCGCAAAGCGGCTTCCGGCATTTCCCTGAATAAAGCCGAAGCCGGTTCCTGAATCCAGGTTTCTCCGCCCTGATTCGCAATTTCTTTCAATCCTGCGGCGCCATCCGAAAGCATCCCGGAAAAAATCGTTCCCATCATCCGGTCACGAAAAAAACGAGCGGCGCTGTCCATAACCCGGTCGATTTCCGGACGGAATTTGGTGCGGACTTTCAGCGGAATCAGTTCGAATGAATTCTTTGGACGATTAAATTCCAGATCGTGATCGACCGGCATAAAATAAATGCCGCTACCGTTGATCGCCATCCCGGCACTGATTTGCTCGACAACCTGTAAGACTCCGCCAGCCATTTCGAACTTTGCCATAAAATTAAAACCCGGATTGTGATGCATTACAATGACTATCGGTAAATGCGGCATCAGGATATTCTTGAAAAGAGTACGCAAAGCCACATTGCCACCCGCCGAGCAACCAATAAAGATAATTTTTTTCCACTGCAAGAAATAGCCTTCCGTCTTCAACAAATTCCCGATACCGGCTAAAACCGGATCGTATGTCCGTGACAGGAACGCCTCGGCGCGGTAAGTGGTCCGAACGGACTGGATTGTATCGGCAATTTTCAAAATCAGGCTCTTGCCGGGATTCTGCTTTGTCGTCACAGTTTTGATCCGGGCATAGCTGTTGATCAGGGGGTCCTGAAATCTCTGAAAACTGGTATTTGGTTCTAAACTCATTCATTTTTCGGTTAAAATCAACTTGTCAAAATCACGGTTGTTAATGACCAAATTATGTGCCAAACGAATAATTCAGGTCCTGTTCCGACCCAAACCTGCAAGGGCGGTATTCAGTCCGGCCGGGCAATATGGTCGGTTGGATTAGATTTTAGCGAGACCGGCAATTTCACCTTACTCAATATAATGTATCGGAAAATCCGCAGCGGTAATCCCGGTGAACCAGGAAGAAAAATCCACATCCCGGCGGGAAAATATTTCCCCAGCGCTCTAAACTGCTATCTCCGTATTTGCTTTCAGATTCGTATTCGACGGATTTTTATCTGATATTCAGATTTACGGCCGATCGCCCGGCATAGCTTCCCCAACCGTCTCAGACCGGTTGGCATGGATATTGACCTATCTATCAGAAGTATGAACAATTTTTGGACAAACTCAGTCACACAAACCAGCCCTAATCGGATCCGGGTCCCTGTGACATCCATCAGATTTTACTGTCAAACAGCTTTACATAAGAAAATTAAATCTTTAAGTTATACTGTGATTCAGGTGTTTGATGAGTAACAAAGCGCATATCAAATCTTTTCAATCCGACGGAATTACGCCGATCGGGGCAGTCGATTTTTTACCGCATTTCCTTGAGCTACTCAGTGTTCCCTGCCTGTTTGTCGAAATTCCATCCCGCAAAACAATCTCCAATCGCGCCCTGGAAAAGTTCAACCTGACTTTTAATATCGACTCGGGATTGACCGGCGAATCGATTATTGCTGCTTATACGGAACTCATTCCAAAATTTAACAGCACCCTAAACAAGGTAATTTCAAAACCCAAAGAGATTATCGTCGAAGAACATATCAAAGCTGTCCTGAGTGAGTTTATTCTCGAAATTCGCATGACTCCTTACTTAATTCAGGAGAAACTAAATGGTGTCGTCATCTTTTTCAACGATATTACCAATCCCAGAATAATCGAGGAAAAACTCAATCGTCTCACTTCCGTATTGCGCAATTTTAACCGGGCGATTTTGATTGTCGATTTCCAGGGTAACCTAATCGCCTGGGACAGCGGGGCTGAATTAATGTACGGATTTCCTGAATCGGAAGCCTTGCAGATGAACCTCAAGCAGATGACGCCTCCCGAAAAAATCGGCGACACCCAATTTTTACTGGACGAGATTCGCTATGGAGCCGGTTTTGAATCGATCGAAACCCAGCGGATCACTAAGGAAAATAAAATTCGCTATATCCTGACTACCGGCGCGCCTCTTTTCAACGAAAAAGGCGAGCGTTACGGAGCTGCCTTCACCGAATACGATATTACCGAACAAAAACTGGCTTCCCTGGCGCTGAAAGAAAGCGAAGAGAAATACCGCCTGATCACCGAAAACCTGAACGCCGGGATTTACCGCTACTGCGGAGACGTCAATGCCGTTTTTCTGGAGGCCAATCCGGCTATCGTTGAGATGTTTGGATTTCATGATAAAGAAGAATTTCTGGCGACCGAATTCGGGCAGCTTTTTCTGGCGTCTGAGCAATACGAACAGATGCAAAGAAAAATTGCGGAGCAGGGTTATCTTAAAAACGAAGAGTATGAATTTAAACGCCCGGACGGCAGTGAGTTCTGGGGTGCCATAACCGCCGTGGCGGTCTACGACAAAAACCACCACATCAAATATATCGATGGTGTTATTCAGGATATTACCGAAAAGAAACAGGCCGACATTACCCTGCGTTCCAGTGAAAAACGCTACCGGGACCTAATCCAGAACCTCGGCGAGGGTGTCATGGTAATCGGGCAAAACCAGACCATCGTTCTGGCGAATCCGGCCGCCGAACGTATCATGGGGGTTGGCTCCCGGGAACTGACCGGCCGGCAGATTTCGGAATTTATCGATCCCCAAAATCAGGCCAAAATAACCGATCTCAGCGACTGGAAAAAGATCGAAAAATTGTCTAACCGGGAAATCGAGATTACTCAGCCGAATGGTACCCGGCGGCTTATGCAATTCACCTTTTCCCAGGAACCAGGTACAGCCGAATATTCCGCCGGAATCCTGGCAATTTTCCGCGATATCACCGATCTGCGCCGGATGGAGATGGACATTCTGAAAGCTACCAAGCTGGAATCAGTCGGCATTTTGGCGGGCGGCATTGCCCACGATTTTAACAATATCCTGACGATCATTCTGGGCAATATTTCCTTATGTAAACTGGCGTCCAAGTCCGAGGCTTCCATTCTGAAATGGCTTGATAAGGCTGAAAACGCCGGCTTTCGCGCCAAAGACCTGACTCAGCAACTTCTGACTTTCTCAAAAGGCGGCGCTCCGATAAAAAAACTGGCTTCTATATCTGATATTTTAAAAGAATCGGTCAATTTCTCACTGACCGGTTCGAGCGTCAAATGTCAGCTGACCATCAAAGACACCTTGTGGCCGCTGGAATTTGACGAAGGCCAGATCAACCAGTGCCTGAATAACCTGATCATCAACGCCGTTCAGGCTATGCCGAATGGCGGCATTATTCAGATCAGGGCTAATAATACGATTGTGCCGATGAATAATAATCTGTCATTGACCGAAGGCAAATACGTCAAAATCAGCATCGAGGATCAGGGTATTGGAATCCCCGAAGAAAATCTGGTTAAAATTTTCGATCCATATTTTACCACGAAATCGACCGGCAGCGGTCTGGGATTGGCTTCCGTTTACTCCATTATTAAAAAACATAACGGAACCATCACGGTGAAATCCGTCATCGGAACCGGGACCCGTTTTGATATTTATCTGCCGGCAACCGATAAAAATATCGTGCGGGAAAGCGAGTTCTCCGACACTATTCCGAACGGCAGCGGACATGTTCTGGTCATGGATGATGAGGAAGGTATTCGCGAAATCGCTAAAAACATCATTTCAAGCCTGGGTTATGATGTCGCTCTCGCCAAAGACGGCAGTGAAGCCTTAACTATGTACATCAACGCAATCCAGGCAGGCAAACCTTATCGGGCTGTGTTGCTCGATCTGACCGTTCCGGGCGGAATGGGCGGCAAAGAGGTCCTGTATAAACTATCAATAATCGATCCGAAGGTAAAAGCAATCGTTACCAGCGGTTATAGTAACGATCCGATCATGTCCGAGTACAAACAGTTTGGCTTTTACGACGTAATTTCCAAACCGTTCAAGACCAAGGATCTGGCGACCGTATTGCATCGCATTACTTCGCTGACGAATTAATCCTGCCGATAAATATATTCTTTTCGCATAAAGAGAGATTTTTCCTAAAAATCACTCCGGCGTAACATTTGAAAATATTTATTAATATCACTCTTTTTGTTTTAAATAAATTTAGTTAAAATACACAAAGATTGGATATTGGCGGAACCGGGTTGTAATGATTAGTTACTGCAAAGGAGACGAGTCAAATGGCTAAGGCTAAAATCCTGTTAGTCGAAAGCGAATCTGAAACTGTTCATCTTATCCGTTCAATCACGACTCAGATGGGCTATGAAGTCCTTAAAACAGTCGATAACAGCCGGGAAGCCCTGAAATCCGCTTCACAGCTTTTACCGGATATAATCCTGATCGGTTTGCATCTGAAAAGTGAGTCGAACGGGATTGATACCGCCGGTCAGCTTAATCATAACCTGAACATTCCGATTATTTACCTGGTCAGACCTGACGATAAACCGTTGCTGGAGAGGATCAAACAGACCCGGCATGACGGTTATCTGTTCTTACCGCCCAGCGAAGCCGAATTACATTTCAGCATCGAGCTGGCAATGGCGCGTCATAAAATGGTGGAAACGATCAAAGAAAAACAGGCTCTGTTATCTACCACCCTGAAAAGCATCGGCGACGCCGTCATCACCACCGATCCGCAAGGTTCGATCACCTTTCTCAACCCGGTTGCCGAAAAACTGACCGGGTGGCTGGTAAATGAGGCCATTGTAAAAAAGCTACCGGAAGTTTTCAATATTATCAATGAGCGCACCGGCCTCAAGGCCCGGAATCCGGTAAAAAGAATCTTAGCCAAAGGAGTCGTGACTGCCTTAGCCAATCACACCGTGCTGATCTCCAAAGACGGCCGGTGCATTCCGATTGATGACAGTGGCGCTCCGATCCGGGACAGTAATGGTAAAATTATGGGAGCCGTTCTGGTTTTCCGGGATATTACCGCCCGCCGGCAGGCCGAAGAAGCGCTGGAGCGGGAACGTCACCTGTTGCGAACCGTTATTGACAACATTCCGGATAAAATCTATGCCAAAGACCTCGACGGACGTTTCATCGTTTGTAATAACGCCGTTGTCGCCCGGATGGGAAAATCTGATCCGCAAGAGGTCGTCGGCAAATCTGACTTTGATTTTTTACCGCATGATTTAGCCGCCCGGTTTTATGCCAATGAACAGGAAATTATCCGTTCCGGCCAGCCCCTGATAAACCACGAAGAGCCGCTGGATCAGGTTTCCGGCGGAGTGCGCTGGAATTCGGCTACGAAAGTCCCGCTGCGCGACAAACATGACAAAACCATCGGCATTGTAGGAATCGGACGAGACATTACCAAACGCAAACAAGCCGAAGAAGCCCTCGCCAAAGAGCGCAATCTGCTGCGCACTCTGATCGACAACCTTCCGGATTACATTTATGTGAAAGATCGCGACGGCCGTTTTATTCTCGGCAATCAGGCCGTCATTCGCCAAATGGGATTATCTGCGCTGGAGGAATTGATCGGCAAATCGGATTACGACCTTTTTCCCAAAGATGTCGCTGAAAAATATTTTAAAGATGAGCAGGAGATCATTCGATCCGGACAAGGCTTGTTCGAACACGAAGGCCCGACTATCGATACCAGCAAACCGGAAAAAAACCGTTGGGTCTCTACCAGTAAAGTTCCATTTCGTGACGATAATGGCCAAATCCTCGGCTTCGTCGGTTTAGGTCACGACATCACCGAAAGACGCCGGACCGAGGAAGCGCTCCGCAAGGAAATGGCACTCATGAATGCCCTGATGCAAAATTTACCCGATCATATCTACTTTAAAGATCGTGACAGCCGTTTCCTGCGGATGAGTAAATCCCAGGCCGGACGGTTCGGACTCGCTGATCCGCAAGAAGCTATCGGCAAAACCGATTTCAATTTCTTTACCGAAGAACACGCCCGCTCTGCCTTTCAGGACGAACAAAAAATTATCCAATCCGGCCGGCCGGTGATCGGGATCGAGGAAAAGGAAACCTGGCCGGACGGCAGCGAGACCTGGGTTTCCACAACCAAAATGCCGTTGATGGATAATGATGACCATATCGTCGGAACATTTGGAATTTCCCGGGACATTACCGATCGTAAAAAAACCGAGGAAAACCTGAAAAAGGCTTTAGCGGATTTCCAGGACAGTCAGGAAAAATTGAAAAAGGTGATCAACGGGTCTTCCATTCCCCAGTTTTTTATCGATCAAAATCATACCGTCGTACATTGGAACGATGCCCTCGTAAAACTCACCGGACTCAAATCCCAGGATATGATCGGTTCCAAAAACCATTCGAAAGCTTTTTACAATCAGCCCCGTCCCTGTCTGGCCGATTTGATCGTAGATGGTACACTAAACCGCATCACCGAGCTGTATCCCGATAAATTTCAAAAATCCGATTTGGTCGAAGACGGTTACCAGGCCACCGACTTCTTTCCGGAATTAGGCAAGACCGGAAGATGGATATTTTTCACGGCGGTGGCGATCCGAGATTCAAACAATCACGTAATCGGCGCCCTGGAAACGCTCGAAGATATTACCGACCGCAAACAAGCCGAACAACAACGTGAAAAAGTCATCCACGATCTCCAGGAAGCTATCAAAAAGATCAACACTCTGCGGGGATTAATACCGATCTGTGCCAACTGTAAGAAAATCCGGGACGATAAAGGCTATTGGAATAACGTCGAGTCTTATATCCACAGCCACGCCGACGTCGAATTCACGCACGGCATCTGCCCGGATTGTATGAAAAAACTTTATCCTGACTACTATAAGAAAAAAGAAACAGCCGAAAAGGAAAATTCTCCGGAATAATATTTTACGGCGCTGCCGGTTCCCTTTTAATTAAAATCTGATTTCCGTCGGCTTTAACGACATTATTGTAAAATTCCTTGAATTCCCGGTAGGATTCCGGCGGCACATCCATCTTTTTATTAATGATCTGGCGTGTTCCGGATAGCACCCCGTTTTCATACCGCAGCTCGATAATATATTCAGCGATCGGACAGGAAAAATTATAGCGCGGCGTAAATTCCAGCGGACGATACCCGGCCGGAAAATGGATTTCGATCTCTTCCCGGATCGTATCGGCCACCGACCAGTAAATGTACGGGTACACGCGTTGTTTATAGGACAGGGCTTTAATTGGCGCAAGTCTGTCCGCCCACGGAACCGGAAAAATCAGCAGATTGCCAGCCTCAGACAGGTAATTGGGGACTTTAAAAGAATAATCGTAAATCAACTCGGGGGTAATGGTATCAATATCGGAAATCTCGAAAGCCGTTAAAATCACACCTGAATAGTCCTGCGAAAGCGATTCGCTGAGTTCCTTGAAGCGATCTGTCTTGTTCTTATAACGATAGACATTGCGGATGTCGGCGGTTTGGGTGCCTTTCCGGGTGGTATGAATGCTGACGGCAATCCCTTCGTCAGAATTGACCTCGACTTGTGTCCGGCGCAGACGAACGTTGCCATGAAAATTGCGCGTCTCAAGGTTGATTGGAACGAAGGTCCCGGAAACGATCTCCAGCGCAAAAGCCTGCTGGTCAGCTATCGGGATCGAACCAACTGGTAAATTCTGGGTCGTTAAATCAAGATAATATTTACTTCCGGCTGTTTCTACTGCGGCAATGGCATGGTTGAATGCAAGTGACGGAAGCGCGTCCCGGTTGAGTCCTTCATCGCGGGTATTGACCAGGACGAAGTTGGCTTTCAGGCCAGCGGCCCGCAGCATGGCGATTCCCAGCGCGGCTTTATCCTTGCAGTCACCGATCCGGTTAACGAATACGTCACGGGCTTTCTGCGGTATCAACCCGGACTGCCGGAACGAGACACTGCTGTACCGGATTTTCTCCGTGATAAAATTATGGATGCGGGTGATCTTTTCCAGGTCGGAAAGATTTTCATTCCCGGGCAATAAGTCCGCTAAAAATTCATCAATCTCGTAACTCGAACGGGTTTTGGTCTCTGCCAGATCGAGATACCAGTTGACGATATAATTCCAGTCTGGAATACTGGAGATGTGCAGTATTTTGCCGACATCAGCCAAAGACGGCATCTGATACTCTTCCCGGACAGCTGGTTCGTTGGTCAGGCGCCATTCATATAGAATTCCCTCCGGCGTCGTTTTCTGGGTAGTCGGATTTGTAGGCAAATTTTGCCCTGAAACCTTGAAGCGAACTTCCGGTGGAATCAGTAAGGCATAGTTTATTTCGCGCACCGGGTAAAGCAAGTTGAAATTGATATCATCCCAGAAATGACGGGAAAGTTTGCCGGCATAATAGCTGCGGATTTTCCATTTCAGGTAAACGGTTTCACCGGTTTCCAGCGATTTGAAAACGACATGATTATCTTCGATATCGGCCTCGACTTTCGAGCCATCTTTTTTCAAAGTCTGAGCTTTCTCGACTATCAATTCTTCATTGTAGCCGCTATACGGAATCATATATTCCTTAAAATCGTCGATACCATCAGAGTTGAATACTTTGGTTAAGATTTCGTGACGGGATTCGGTCGCCCCGCTATACACGACCCGCTGGCAGGTATTGTACAGAACAACGGCCTTCTCTCCCGGGTACTGATCGGCCGAAGGGGCATTCAGGGACAGACTGTCGACATTGACCGATTTAAAATTGGCAAAAACAGATGGGCGCTTTTGCAGTTCCCGCAAATTGTCGCGGGCTTCATAATAGGTCGGTTTCAATTCCAGAGCCCGTTCATAGGTTTTAATGGCAGCGGCGGTTTGTCCGCCGGAACGTTCGATCTCAGCCCGCGTGCCCCAATAAATCGCGCATTGCGGACAGATTTGCAGGGCTTCCTCGATGCGGCGGGTGGCGGATAAATAATCATGGACCGTATAATAGTTGCGTGCCATTTGGTACAAAAAGCCGGGCGCGGCCGGATAATAAGTCAGGATTTGTTGATAGGTCTTTTCCCAATTTCTGAAATCACCCGTATTCTGGTAATAATCCGCCAACTGCAGGAAGGCATCCTGAATGGTATGCTTTTTCAAATATTTCCGCAGAATCGGAATACCTTCTTTTTTATCCTGTTTGACTAAAGATTCGACAATAGTTTTAGTCTGGACAATGTCCCAATTATCGGGAAATTTTTCATACGCAGAATGAATGGATTCTATCATTTTCTCGGGCAAACCACGTTTGGAATAGAAAACAATATATTGTTGCGGCAAATTTGGTGAATCCGGAATCAGTTGGGCCAGCCGATCCAGCAGGTTTTGAGCTTCATCGAAATTCTGTTTTTCGAGATATTCCGATATTTTACGTTCCAATACGCTCGGGATAGCCGGATCAAGTTGGTAGATTTTTTCAAAGGCGGTATTGACCTCATCATATTTTTCGCCGCGCAGATAGGCTTCGATCAGATGCAGATAAAACATGGCATTATCCGGAGCGCGACGCAGGGCTTCCCGCAGAATTAACTCAGATTCGATCGCCTTATCATTCAGGGCGTAACACTCGGCCAGCAGCAGGTAATTTTCAAGATAATCGGGATGAGTCGCAATTTTCTCTTTAAAAAATTCTTCGGCGAAATTCGGAATGTTTTGCTTATTTGCGCCTGGTTTGGATTGGTAAGATTGTGGAACGGCGGAAATTTTCAAATTAGTGACCGGTTTGCCGAGCGGATCGGTCAGACGCGCTGCGAAATTGCATTGCGTAATCTCCGAATAACCGCATTTGATCAGCAGACGGTTCCAACCCGCCTGTAAAGTCGTCTCGACGCTGTAGGTATCATGGCCGTTGTTATTTTCGTCGAAACATTCGATTACCAGTTCGTCATTCAGAAAAACCTTTAGCGCTCCGGAAGTCCCGATCCGTAGATTTACGATTTGTTTCTTGGGAGAATAAATAAAAGTATTGCCATAAAAAAAAGCGTCGTCATCCGGAAAGTACCGGCGCATGTCGACCCATTTGTCATAGCGAATGTCCGGAATTTTAAACCATTTAATAGCGATGTCGTTTTTCCCGGCGTAAACCCTGGTGGTATCAAAAGTTTCTTCCGGCGGATAGATTTTATCAAAACCGGAAGCGGAAATATTATCGAAAGGTCCAATGAGCATCCAGTCGGTAATGGCGTCGATCTGATCATAATAAAACAGGGCTTTCTTCAGGTCGGCGTGCTCGTTATAGTAACGCCCGAGTTTTTCATTGGCATTGACCTTCATGGTGGTAGAGCGGGCGTTTTTCGACAGATTTTCAAATAATGCGATAACCCCGGAAGTATTATTCTCTTCGGAAATGACCAGTTTTTGAGTCATCATCGCCGCGAAGATATATGGTTCATAATCGGTTTCGATTCTCGTTATATTTGAATATGTTTTCCAGGCTTCCTGAAATTTATACTGCATCTCGTACAGATAAGCCAGTCCGAGATAAGCCCGTATATTGCCGGGATCGGCCTTGATGGCTTCCTGAAATTTTCGTTCTACTAACGCCTGATTGTTTGTATTCCAGGCTTGCCAGGCTTCCTCAACCAGGCGGGCGGCGGTTGGAGCATTGGCAAAAAGCACCTGGCCAGCTGATAAAAGTACCAGAACGAATCGTTTCAATATTTTTTCCGTTTTCATCAAAAGATTTTCCTTTGCTATTCTCTGTTGCGAAAAGTACTGCTAAATCCGGTTCCATTCCACCCGATGATTATACTGTTTTTTGCTAATAAAAGGAAATATTTTATACGGAGGAAATTGCCCGATATCCCGGATTATTCCTTTTTATCCCCGGCTGTTTCATTACCCTGAACGGGCGGCCATTGCTCGTGAATGAGATTATTTTTGCCACCGCGTTTCACCGCATACATAACCTCGTCGGCGTGTTTGAGCATGGGGCCAACTGTTGACGGCAGGGTACTGAACGTCACTGCTCCCATGCTCATCGTGACCGGCCAGCCATGGGCTTTCATTTCATTCAGAACATTATCACGAACTCGCTTCAGCACGGCTTCGGCTCCACTGAAATCCGTGCTCGGTAATAACAATGCGAATTCATCACCGCCGACCCGCGCCAGCATGTCACTGGGCCGCAGACTGCCCTGGGTTATTTCCGAGACAGTGCGCAGAAGTTCATCACCGACGTCATGTCCGAGAGTGTCATTGACAGATTTGAAATTATCCAGGTCGAAATACACAATTGTGATCGAACGCTTATCACGGCGATCGCGCTGAATTTCCCGGTTGGCAAAGTCCTCGAAAAAGCGCCAGTTGGCGGCATTTGTCAGAGGATCGCGCATCGCCATCGCCTTTTCACGTTCAATCGTTTTCAGTAAGATCGACAGTAAATATGTGTGCAGGGAAAAATATCCCAGACGGACGATCGCATTCCAATAGGGTATCAGCAGTTTGGAGTAGTGCGCGCCGGAAATAATATCGGCAATCAGCCAGGCAATCGCACTGGCTGCCGAAATCAACAGACCCGGCCATCTGCCAGCGGTTAGAGTCACCATAGATATCGGTATCAGATAGAATATCGAAAAGGATAATTCCGGTCCAGTCAGATAATCTGTAATAACCAGAAAGCCAACGATCAATATACCAACGGCCAGGACTGCCCAAACCGGATATTTCTTATGATTTTCCTGCCACTCGAACATTAAAAACCTCCTTTATCAACTGACTTAAAAGATAATAAAAAAGATGGTATTTACCATTCAATAATGTACAATGTGAGAAACGATTGATCTTCTATTAGGAATAGTGTTGTTTACGCTTTTACTTTCAGAATAAATTTTTTAGAAATGCCACAGCCACGAGAAGTAAAAATTCCGTACGCCCCGGTAATATTCGAGATTTCAGCAATATTTTTAATCGGCCAAATATCTTGCAGATAAAGGATACGTAGATTCTTGTATGCTGAGTGCTCGGTACCAAATTCAATGTTAATTGTCTCTATCGGATGCTCTTGGGCAAATCGGATCGGAGATGCGGTGGCGCTTGAAATGAGAAGGCAATCATTTACCAATCGGTAAGTAAACCAGATATAGTTTGATGTATCTTCCTGGAATTCGAATCGTTCATTAAAGGATATTGTTGTATTTGGTGAATTAAATATCGTTTCTTCACCAAGTTGAATTCGGATCGTATCCTGGTAATTTTTTGACGTGACTGTAAACGGACTTCGGGCTCCCCATTCGTAATGCCATTCAAGAACACTATCAGGAGAAACATAAATTGTATCTTTTCTATCAGGAAAGGTGATTTTGGGAGTGGTGATGACTGAATAAGCCTTACTTCCATCCTCAAGGGTTATATCCAGACGATATTCTTTTCCAAAAGTGAAGTTCTGTTGTGGATAATTTAGCGGCAAAGCATATATACCGTCACCACGATCCTCAAATAGATAAGATGAGTTATCATAGCTAAGTGAAACTTCACAATTTTCCGCGCCGAAGTGAACACTATCTTTCTGGTCAAACGCCAAATCAACCAAGTACCTCATTTTTTTAATACTGATATATTCCTCATATTTCTCAAGATTCGGATTAGTAAATGAATCAATCACGGCCACAACCAAGTAATAATCAGCAAACTTGTCTCGATCGATAACCGGATTATCGTCACAACCTATCACAACTAAAAATATTAGTATTAAAATGAAACTACTTCTAATATTCATACCTGACTCCAATCACCGGCAGGAAGGGAATTCCATTAAAAGGTTCTACCTTAAAATAATATATTCCGGGCGCTGGTTAGAAAGGATCGAAGGGGTCTATTTGATATTCAATTTCAACATCAAGATCCTGATAATAAATAACGTTTTTCCGATTATATAAATTCAAAATATTTAATGTCAGGGATAGCTGTCCTCTGTTAAAAAACCATTTTTTTTCCATACCTATGTCCAGCCGATGATATGACGGGTACCAGAAAGAATTTTTGGGAGTTTCCAGAAGAAAATACGGCTCGGAACCGGTATCACCGGTATAAACCTTCGAGTCATAAAGATTCGCCGGCCGGCCGGTGCTGAAATTCCAGATAACATTAATCTGAAAATTGTTCGGAAGGTTATAAATCAATTGTGAAACGATCCGGTGTCTCTGGTCGTAATTCGGGTAAAATGTTTCGTGTTCAGCAGTCTTACGGGTTACCGTAAGGGAGTAGAGCAATTTCGAGGACAGTTCCGGAGTAAAATTAATAACGGTATTAATATCGCATCCATAAGAGATTCCGGATCCTGTCGCAAAGGAACTGTTCTTAGTGACAAAAAATAGATTTTTGAACTCCTTTCGGTAACCAGTGACGTCAATTTCCAGGTTCTTCCCCGTCGTGTGATAAACATTCAGAAAATAATGCCGGCTAAGTGGCACTTTTTTAGAAGGAAAGTAAACCCCGGCAATACTATAAAAACCGTACTCCTGGGAAGACGATAACGCCTGTGAATATTCTCCGAATCCTATCCGCAAAGCCGTTTGCTTTCGCACCCGGAAATTAAGGTTAATTCTCGGATCGAGGCGGAAAATTGAGGAATACGAATACCAGGTCGGTCGCAGACCTAAACGAAGACCGATCTTTTCCCCAACATCCAATTGCGTTTCCAGAAAAGAATACAGGGTGTTGATATTTTTCCGGTATCTCATCGTATCCGGCGGATAATCCATAAAAACATTGATATAAGGATCGATAGCGTAGAAATCCGCCATATCCCAGCGGTAATCCAGAAGGCGACAGGAAAAACCACCGCCGGCAATGATATTGGTTCGGTTCGATATAGTCCAGTCGTATTTTAGTTTAAGACCAATATCCGCAAAATCAGCAGTTGCATAGGTTAAGCCGTCCTTTAAACCATAATCTGCATTAGTCTCGGACACAATTGACCTGGTTAACAGCGAAGCCTCGACATGTGGTATGTAGCGTTTCTGATATTTTAGACGCTGATTCAATCCACTGTAATACCCAATTAAATCGAATAACTTTCTGTCGGAAATCTTTTTTAGAAATCTGAAACTGGCCAGACCGTTTGACCAGATAACGTCATTTTCCTTTACTAAATAGTACCCGTTGTGTGGAATTAATCGAGAGCATGTTTAACATGGTTTAAGGGTTTGTTGTTGAGATGATTAATGAACTGGAGTAAAGTAAACGTAGTGATTTTTGCTAAGATTCTCGTCG
>Ga0172375_10002538_pt1 | contig 28337 bp, 25 predicted proteins | sample LakKiv1m_FD_114537 | JGI IMG/M metagenome (GOLD analysis project Ga0172375, IMG submission 114537) | Freshwater microbial communities from Kabuno Bay, South-Kivu, Congo - kab_092012_11.1m | ecosystem: Environmental > Aquatic > Freshwater > Lake | place: Democratic Republic of the Congo... | reverse complement strand
GGGCGAGCGCCAGCCGGCGCCCCGGGTCGCCCCCTCAGGTTCTCAGAACAGGCCGATGATCCGGCCGGTCTCGACGTCGATGTCGACGTCGACGGCGGCCGGCCGCTTGGCCAGGCCGGGCATGGTGCGCATCTCGCCGAGCAGCGGGTACAGGTACCCGGCGCCGGTGGCAGGACGGATGTCGCGGATCGGCACGCGGAAGCCGCGCGGGCGGCCCTTGAGCGCCGGGTCGTGGCTCAACGACAGGTGGGTCTTGGCCATGCACAGCGGCAGCTTGTCGAGGCCCTGCTCGGTGAACTGCTTGATCTTGGCCTCGGCCTCGGGCAGGTAGTCCACGCCGTCGGCGCCGTAGATCGTGGTGGCTATGGTCTCGATCTTCTCCTTGATGGAGGCCTCAAGCGGATACAGGAACTTGAAGTCGCCGCCCTTGTCCGCCGCCGCCTTGACGATCTCCGCCGCCTCCTGGGCGCCGTCGCCGCCGAGCGCGTGGACGTTGATCGGCACGGCGTCCTCGGCGCCGGCCGCCACTGCCTCCTTGCGCACGATCTCGACCTCGCTGTCGCGGTCGAAGGCGAAGCGGTTGATGGTGACGACCACGGGCAGGCCGAAGTACTTCATGTTCTCGATCTGCTTGGCGAGGTTCTCGCAGCCCTTGGTGAGGGCTTCGTTGTTCTCCGCCTTGAGCAACTCGGGGTCGACCGGGAGGCCACCGTGCATCTTGAGGGCGCGCATGGTGCAGGTGATGACCACAGCGCTCGGCACGAAGCCGCCGTAGCGGCAGATGATGTCCATGAACTTCTCGGAGCCGAGGTCGGCGGCGAAGCCGCTCTCGGTGATGACGTACTCGGCCAGCTTCATCGCGACCTTGTCGGCGATGATCGAGTTGTTGCCTTGCGCGATGTTGGCGAAGGGGCCCGCGTGAATCAGTGCGGCGTTGCCCTCGAGGGTCTGCATGAGGTTCGGCTTGAGGGCGTCCTTGAGGAGCACCGTCATGGCGCCGCCGGCGCCGATGTCGTCGGCCGTGAGCGGCTGGCCCGACTTGTTGTAGCCGAAGGTGATGCGGCCGAGGCGCTCGCGCAGGTCCTTGAGCGAGGTGGCGAGGCCGAGGATGGCCATGACCTCGCTGGCGACGGTGATGTCGTAGCCGGTCTGGCGCGGAAGGCCGTTGAGGCGCCCGCCGAGGCCGTTGACGATCTCGCGCATCGCGCGGTCGTTGAGGTCGACGCAACGACGCCAGCTGATCGCGAGTGGATCGATGTCGAGGTCGTTGCCGTGCATGATGTGGCTGTCGATCATGGCGGCCAGCAGGTTGTTGGCCGTGCCGACGGCGTGGATGTCGCCGGTGAAGTGCAGGTTGAGGTCCTCCATCGGGAGGAGCTGCGAGTAGCCGCCGCCGGCGGCGCCGCCCTTGATGCCGAACACCGGGCCGAGGGAAGGCTCACGCAGGGCGAGCATGGTGTCCATGCCCACGGCGTTCATGCTCTCGGAGAGGCCGACGGCCGTGACCGTCTTGCCCTCGCCAAGCGGCGTCGGCGTGATGGCGGTGACGTTGATGATCTTGCCGTCGGGCTTGTCCTTGAGGCGGTCGAGCACGGCCATGTAGTCGATCTTGGCCTTGTAGCGACCGTACAGCTCCAGCTCGTCCTCGAGGATGCCGGCCTTCTCGGCGATCGCCTGGATGGGCTGCATGGTGGCGGCCTGGGCGATCTCGATGTCGCTCGGCACCGGGGACTTGCGAACGATGGAACTCAACGCGTCCTCCTTTGTTCTCCACATTCCCGCGCGTTTCGCTGGCGGCGCCGGCCGCCGTGCGCTGTGGCGCAAACTCCCGGCACCTTGTGACGGATTGTACTAGCGCGCGTGTAAACGGGTCAATTTCGGCAGGGGGAGTCCGGCAGGCGGGACGAATGGCGAGCGGCCGCGGCCGCGGCAGGGATCCGGACGGATCCGTCAGGACCCGCTGAAGCGGCTTCGCGCCACCGACTGCGCGGCCTCGTAGACGACCCGCGCGGGCCTGCCCACGGCCGCCGCCACACGGCGGACGTCCTCGTACTCGGGCGAGACGGTCGCGAGCTTGCCGTCGACGAAGCTGAGGCGGACGTGCACCTTGAGCTTGCCGATCCTGACGCTCTCGCGGCGCTCCTCGGCGTACAGGCGGCCGCAGGGGAGGACGCGCAGACCGAAGGTGGAGGTCTCGGCGAAGACGACGCCGGCCAGGAGCTCGCGCTCGTGGGCGCGGGCCAGCACGTGGAGCACGACGCCCGGGCGGCCCTTCTTCATGAGCGTCTGGGTCATCCAGACGTCGATGGCACCGGCCTCGCGCAGGGCGTCGGCGGCATGAGCCAGCAACTCGGGGCTCATGTCGTCGATGTTGGTCTCCAGGACGACGTGATCGTCGCGGCCGGGAGGAGGAGCCGTGGGAGCGTCGCCCTCCGGAGACGCGACCGTCTCGTCGGGCGTGGCGGCCGGGTCCACGAGGACGGCGCGCAGGACGTTCGGGCGGCCGGGCACTTCGCGACGGCCGGCCCCGGAGCCGATGCGCTCGATACGGCCGGCGGGCAGGCCGCCGTACGCCTCGGCGTAGTGAGCGAGCAGGGTCGCGCCGGTCGGCGTCGTGAGTTCGCCCAACGGGGCGGCCGGGGTCTCACCCGCCTCCACGGCGGGTGCGCCACCGGCGGTCGGCAGCCCCGCGAGCAGGGAGAGCACGGCCGGCGCCGGCACACTCAGCCGGCCGTGCGCCGTCTCGATCTCGCCATCGCCCAGCGCCGGAGGCGAGGCGATCACACGCTCCGGCGCCAGCCTGTGCAGCAGCGTCGCGGCGGCGATGAGGTCCACCGCGGTGTCCACGGAGCTCAGCTCATGGAGATGCTCGCCGTCGCGACCGTGGACCTCCGCCTCCGCCGCCGCCATGCGCTCGGCCATCGCCGCGACGGCGTCGGCGACCGGCTGGTCGAGGTCCGACGCGTAGAGCGACATGATGAGCTCGTCGAAGCTGGCGAAGCCCGGCTGGTCGGCGACCTTGAACGCCAGGGCCGTCACGCCGCCGCGCCGCTCCTCCTCGATGGTGACGAGCCGCGGGTCGATACCGGCTGCGGCCAGCGCCGGACGAAGCACGTCCTCGAACGGCCCGGGGTCGTCGGCCCGCGCTCCTGCGAGGGAGAGCAGGGAGGCGACGAGCATGTCGCCGCTGATGCCGCTGGCGCAGTCGAGATACAGGATCATCGTGGTCACTCTACCCGTCGTGCGGCGGCGCCGCCACGCGGATCCATCCTCACATCGGCAGGTCGCGCGCAGAGCCTGAGCAGAAGCGCACGTCGACCGCGACGCGACGGGGCCGACGCCCACGCGCCGTCGCGCCTCCTGTACAATGCCCGCATGCGCATCGCTCAGCTCGCACCGCCATGGATCACCGTCCCGCCCGCCGGCTACGGTGGCACGGAATGGGTCGTCCAGCAGCTGTGTGACGGACTCGTGGCCAACGGGCACGAGGTACGGCTGTACGCGACCGGCGACTCGCGCACGGCCGCGGAGCTCTGCGCGTTGTTCCCGAAGCAGATGCCCGAGGTCCTCGGTCAGTCGAGCTACGATGCCCGCCAGGTCTCGTTCGCCTTCGCCGACATCGAGGAAGACGGCTTCGACCTCGTCCACGACCACTCCGGGTTCCTCGGCGTCGCCTTCAGCCGCTATCTCGCGACGCCCATGGTGCACACCGTCCACTGCGCCTTCGACGCCGCCGCCTACGGGTTCTACGAGCAGTTCAAGCACGAGGTCGGCTACATCGGCATCAGTGAGTATCAGCAGTCCATGGCGCCGCCCGGCATGGACTGGGCCGGGCTGGCCTACAACGCCATCGCCGTCGAGCAGTGGCCGTACACCCCCGAGAAGGACGACTATCTGCTCGCCTTCGGCCGTGTCTGCGACGCCAAGGGTTTCCATCTCAGCATCGAGGCGGCCAGGCGCACCGGCCGGCGGCTGATCATGGCCGGCGTGCTGCAGGAGCCGTACCGCGAGTACTTCGAGACGATGGTCGCCCCGCATATCGACGGCGACCGGGTCGTCTACGAGGGCGAAGTCAGCGACGCGCGCAAGCGCGAGCTCTTCGCCCACGCCCACGCCTTCGTCTTCCCCATCACCTGGCCGGAGCCGTTCGGCCTCGTCATGATCGAGGCGATGGCGTGCGGCACGCCCGTCGTGGCGCTGCGCCAGGGCTCGGTACCCGAGGTCGTCGACGACGGCGTCACCGGGTTCGTCGCGAACGACTTCGAGGAGTTCGTGGCGGCGTTGGGCCGGGTCGGCGAGATCGACCCGGCCGTCTGCCGCCGCACCGTCGAGGAGCGCTTCACGGTCGCGCGCATGGTCGCCGACTACGAGGCGATCTACCGGCGGGTCCTCGCGACGTGAGCGACCCCGGGGGGCGCGTCGCAGCGTATCTTCGCGACGACGACCCGCAGCCTCTGGTCATCTGCGGCGACGCGCTCACGACCCTGCGCTCGTTCCCTGATGCCGGCGCCGACTGCGTCCTCACCAGCCCCCCCTACTTCGGCCATCGCCGCTACGCCGCCGGCGGCATCGGCGCCGAGGACCGCTGGCAGGACTACGTGGCGGCCCTCGGCGCCGTCCTCCTGGAGGCGCGGCGCGCGCTCAAGCCGAGCGGGTCACTCTGGCTCAACCTCGGCGACACCTACCGCGGCAAGCGCCAGCTCGGCATCCCCTGGCGCGTCGCCTTCCATCTCACCGACGAGCAGGACTGGGTGCTGCGCAACAGCGTCGTCTGGCACAAGGTCAAGGGCGGTCCGGACACGAGCCGCGACAAGCTGCGCAACGTACACGAGTTGCTGTTCCACTTCGTGCGGCGGCCCCGGGGCTACTACTACGACGCCGACGCGATACGGAACGCGCCGCGCGCCTCACGCGTGGAGAACGGCGCCGTGGTCTCGGCCACCGGCGTACGCGGCGTGCGCTACCGGCGGCAGATCGAGCTGTCCACGGCGCTGAGCAGCACGGAGAAGGCGGCGGCCCTGGCCGCCCTCGAGACCACGCTCGCCGAGGTCGGTGCCGGCCGCCTGGCCGACTTCCGCATGGTGATCCGCGGCCGGCAGCGCGCAACGCACTCAGACGCGACCGCCGTGTCCGGGCGGGCACGCGAGCTTCAGGAGAGCGGCTTCTGCTTTCTGCGTTACCACCCCGGCGGCAGCAAGCCGGGTGACGTCTGGGACATCCTGCCCGAGGACACGCAGGGCCGGGCGGCGCACTTCGCCCCGTTCCCCGCCGACCTCTGCCGCATCCCGATCCTCGCCACCTGCCCACCGGGAGGCGTCGTGCTCGACCCGTTCTGCGGCACGGGCACGACGCTGGCGGTCGCCCGGGAACTGGGCCGGCGGGCGATCGGGATCGACGTCGCCGAGGAGTACGCGGAGATGACTCGCATCCGGCTGGCCGAGGACGGCCGGCCCGAAGACGCATAGCCGGCGTTTACTGGCCTCTCGCCGGGACGTGACCTGTACTACGATGTGCTCGTCGCACGGACCGTCACGGCCCACCGACCGTGAGGAGGACCCGCATGCCCGAGGTGAACATCAACGCGGAGGTGGCAGGGCACCTGCGCGAGCACGGCGCGCGTGGCAGCGGTGCCGGGCCGAGCCGCCGGCGCGTCGAGTCCGTCGAGATCCTTGAGGCCGTGCTGCTCGCCCTGGTGGCCCTGGCGACGGCTCTCAGCGGCTACCAGGCGGCGCGGTGGGACGGCGAGAGCGCGCGCGCCTACGCCGAGTCCTCTCGGCTGCGCTCCGAGAGCGTGGAGAAGCACCTCGAGGCGAACCAGATCCTGGCCTACGACGCGAGCACGTTCAACGCGTGGCTGCAGGCCTACACGGCGGGTGACAAGGAACTGCAGACCATCCTCGAGGAACGCTTCACCGGGGAGTACAAGGTGGCATTCGAAGCCTGGCTGGCCCGGGATCCCTTCACCGACCCGGAGGCTCCCGCGGGACCTGGGCGCATGCCCGGGTTCCGGAACCCGCTGAGCGAACAGGGCGACGCCCTGGCCGACGAGGCGGCGAAGGCCTTTGACGAGGGCGTCCACTCGCGGGAGACCGGCGAGCACTATGTGCGCGTGACGGTGATCCTGGCCGCTGTGCTCTTCCTGGTCGCGATCGGACAGCGCTTCACCTTCAAGGGAGTGCGATACGCGGTCATGAGTGTGGCGGCGGCCTTCCTCATCTACGGCATCGTGCTGATCGTCGCGTACCCGCACACCTGAGGAGGCCGGCGGAAGCGCGGCCTCAGCCGCCGGCCGGCTCCTCTGCCTCGGCGAGCTTGGCGACGATGTCGTTGAACTGCGCCTCGACCCACTTCTCGATGCTGTTGCCCTCGACCACGGCGCGCAGCATCCCGGCGCGGTCCTCGCGCTCGTCCCGACTCATCGTGAGCGCCCGGTGCAGCGCGTCGGCCTGCTGTTCGATGTTGAAGGGGTTCACACCGAGCGCGAATGCGCCCAGCTCCTCGTAGGCGCCGGCGTATTCGCTCAGCACCAGCACACCGGACCGCCGGTTGAGGATGGGTCCCTCCTTCGCCACGAGGTTCATGCCGTCGCTGATGGCGTTCACGAACAGGACGTCGTACTGCGCATACGCGGCGAGCGTGACCGGGAAGTCGTCCTGGATGCGCAGGTCGATCGGCATCCAGTCCGTGGTGCCGTGGCGCGTGTTCACGTCGGCGACGACGCGCTCCACCCGCTCCCGGTAGGTGACGTACTCCTCGACGTCCTCGCGGGACGGCTGGAGAAGAGCCAGGAAGGTGAAGCGCTCCTTGAACTCCGGATGGAGCTCGAGGAAGCGGTCGAGCGCGACGAAACCGCGGATGATGTTCTTGCTGAGGTCCAGCCGGTCGACCCGCAGCAACAGGGACTCGCGGCGCTTGCCGAGCAGCTTGCGCTCGGCCGAGTACGCGCGTCGTGACTTGGCGGCCGCCCGCAGCGAGTCCGGGTCGATGCTGACGGGATAGGCACGCGCCCACACTTCTCGACCCTCGTAGTGCACCACTCCCGCCACGGCGTCGACCTCGAGGTCCAGCAGGTCCTCGCAGCAGCGCAGGAAGTTGCGCGCGTAGTGCCGCGTGTGGAAGGCGACCACGTCGTTGCCGAGCAGTCCCTCGAACACGGCCGCGCGGATGTGGTCGGGCAGCACCCGCCAGTAGTCGCTCTGCGGCCAGGGGATGTGGACGAACTGATGCAGGAAGGCGTCGGGGCAGGCGGCGCGCACCTGAGGGCCGACGCAGTAGAGCTGGTAGTCATGCAGCAGCACGAGCGCGTCGCCGCCGGCGCCGCCCGAGCCCCGGCGAAGATCGCCGTCGGGACCCCGCCGCACCTCGTCGACCACGGCCTTCGCGAACAGATCGTTCACGACGAGGTAGCCGTTGTGCCAGGCGTCCATCTCCTCAGCGCCGATGTCGGGATGCCGGCCGAGGTCCCAGAGGTAGTGCTGGATGAACCACAGCATCGGGTTGGCGACGATGTTGTAGTACTTGTGGTAGGCATCCGGCGCGACGGCGACGTAGCGCAGGCGGTACGTGTCGTCGTCGAGCTGCACCTCCACGGCGCGCCTCTCGGCGGCCAGGCGGCGCTCCTCGTCGCCGAGCGCCGCCGCCACCCACGTGCCGGCATGCTGGCGAAGCACCTCGGTGAGGACGGTGACCAGGCCGCCGGGGCCGCGCGTGACGACCGGTTCCCCGGAGGGGTCGCTGTGGAACGACACCGGGCCGCGGTTCGCGGCCACCACGAGACGGCGCTTTGAAAGATCGACACCCTGCACGCCGCAGCCCCCTCGGTCGGCTTGCCAGGCCCCTGCGCCTGCTAACCTTCTATCTTACCCGCCTCAAGATCGGCGAAGAGCCGCAGGTCGTCACGCAGCAGACGCGGCGTAAGGAACTCGCGGCGAACGTACTCCTTGCCGAGCAGCGCCATCTCGTGATGCCGGGCCGGCTCGGCGAGGACGTCGAGGCACCGCTCAGCGCACTCGGCCGCCGACTTGACGAGGTAGCCGGTCACACCGTCCTCGATCTGCAGCGGGATGCCCCCGACGTCGCCGCCGATCGTCGGGCGGCCCTTCCACAGCCCCTCGGTCACCGTCAGACCGAACCCCTCGCGCGTGGACTTCTGCAGGATCACGTCGGCGTGGCTCTGAAAAGCATTGATCTCGACCGACCCGACGTTGTCGAGATTGGAGAGGATGAAGACGTCCGGGTCACCGCCCACGTACTCGATCACGCGCTCGAGGTAGTCCCACCCTTCCGGGTCGTCGCTGGCCATGGACCCGACCAGCGCGAGCTGGATGTCGGGGTGCTTCGCCTTGACGGCGCGATAGACGTCGACCACGCCCAGCGGGTCCTTCCAGGGGTCGAAGCGGGAGACCTGGAGGAGCAGGGGGCGCTCCACGTCGATGCCGAACTGCCGCACGATGTAGCTTGCGTCCTGCGCCGCCAGCTGCATGTTCTTCGGCGCCAGCGGGTCGATCGTCGGAGCGATCTCGCGGACGGGCACGCTGAGGCCGGGGGGCACGTAGTCGGCGAGCGTGTAGACGGCCGTGTCGTACCGGTTGATGGACGGCAGCAGGTAGTCGTAGAGGCCCTGGTCCGGAGTCGATGTGTCGATGTGGCAGCGCCAGATCCACCAGGTCGACCGGTCCTGGCTGCGCGTCACGAAGTCGCGGATTGCCAGCGGCTGCGGATCGTGGATGACGACGAAGTCGTAAGGGCGGGTGAGCTCCGCGGCGTTGGCGCGGCACACGCCCTCATACAGCTCGCGAGCCTCGGCGGGGAAGTCCACGCCGTGTCCTTGCAGGCCGTTGTGGAAGCTCTTCGTGACGTTGAAGAACTCCGGCGGCGCCGTGAGGATCTGCCAGTGCGCCTCGAGTCCGGCGTCGGTGGTGAGCGGCACCAGCGTGTAGAGGATCTCGGCGACACCGCCGCCGAAGGCGGTGGCGTTGACGTGCAGGACCTGCTTGCCGCGGAGCTTCTCCGCGAGCTCGTCGATCTCGGTCATGAGCTCACGAGGGACGATGCTGCGGTAGTCGGCCAGGGACTTGCGACCGACGTTGACCTCGTGCATGGGACCTCCGTGCTGGCGGAGCGGGCCGGCCCGGCCCGCGATCCCCGGTAGTACATCACACCGCGGGCCTCGGCTAAACTCGGCCCATGACTGCGAACACGCCCAAGCGGCCGGTCCCGGTCTCCTTCGAATCCGACGGCATCGAGCTGGCCGGCCGGCTTTTCCGGCCCGCCGGCCCGCCCACCGGCGCTCTCCTCGTCTGCCACGGCGCCGGCAGCCGCAAGGAGAACCACGAGATCATGGGCGAGCAGGCCGCGGCCGCGGGGCTCGCCGCGCTCACCTTCGACTGGCGCGGGCACGGCGCCAGCGGCGGGGAGCTCGACCCCGAGGGCTGGCACGACGCCGTCGCCGCCGGCCGCTCGCTGCTCGACGCGAGCGCGGCGCCGTGGCTCGCGGCGCGCGGCGCCAGCATGGGCGGCTGCTTCCTGCTTCTGGCCGCCCGGGCGCATCCGAGTCTCTTTCGCTCGCTGGCGCTGCTCTGCCCGGCGGACGGCGCCTCGCTGCTCGCCGGACTCGACAGGCTCACCCCCGCCGGTGGACCCGGCACCGACGGCTACGCCGGCCGATTCGCCGTCGCCGCCCTGCGGCCGTATCTGCGCGGCCTCGACCTCGTGACGGCCGCCCGTGGGCTCCCCCGCGTCCTGCTGGCGCACGCCCGAGACGACGACCAGGTACCGTTCTCGCACAGCGAACGCCTGGCGGCCGTCCTGGCCCCGCCGACCGAGTTCATCGCCCTGGATGAGGGTGGCCACCACGGCCCCGGACGCTCGCCCCTGGTCGCACGGGCCACACTCGACTGGGTGCGCGCCTGCGGCGAGCCGTGAAGCCCTGCGCAGCCCCGCGGCGGTCACACGACGCGAGGCCGCGCGGCGCCGTGACGAACGCGCCTAGCGCGGGTAGAGAGAGGGACCGTCGGCGCTGCCGCGTGCCGAGCTCAGACCGAGCTTGCGCAGGCGCGTCTGCATCGCCTGCCGGCTGACCTGGAAGCGGTCGGCCAGTCGCGCCGCGTCCGCGCCGTGCTCGAGCACCGCCTGCCGAACCAGCGGCTCGGGCATGAGCAGCTCGGCGGCGAACTGGTCGGCCTCCCGCTCCTGCCCCTCCCAGGCGGCGTTAACGCCGCCACCACGCTCCCTGAGTTGCCGGTCTGGGTGCAGGACGAAGTGACCGATCTCGTGCGCGATGGTGAAGCGCCGCCGACGTTCGTCCTTGCAGCCGCGAACCACGATGGCGTGCCCGTCGCCCAGCGGCTCGAGGGCGGCCTCGCAGGTGAACGGCTCCCTGGTCCTCTGGACGAGCTCCAGATTGAGAGCGCTCACGACGTCGCGAAGCGACACTGGCTCGCGGGCGACGCCGGCGCTCGACAGAAGCCGGGTCGCCTGGCGACGGATCTCATGCGCGGGGAGATGGGTCAAGAGGGTCCCTCCGGCGGCGATTCTACCACTGCGGCCGGACACACACGCCACCGCCGGGCGGCCGCGAGCTCAGGCGCCGAGCAGCGGCAGCACCCGCGCCACGACCCCTCCAACGAGCAGCGCGATCGCGACGGTGCCGGCGCAGATGACCGCGGTGCGCCGCCAGCCGAGCTCGCGGCCGAGGATGGCGATCGTCGCGATGCACGGCACGTAGATCGCATTCACGAGCGCGTACGTGACGATCTGCGACGTCGACATGAACGACGAGATGCTGGTGACGGCGCCGCCGGCCTCCACCGCCGCGAAGACCAGGAGGAGCTGGAGCGCGAGCTCCTTTCGCAGTATCGCGAACAGCAGCGTCAGCCCCGCGACCATCGGCAGCAGCAGCCAGACCTCGACGATCGGCTCGAGTACGGCCCCGAGCTTCCAGACCCAGCCGGTCTCGTAGAGCAGGCCCAGGACCATGCTGCCGAGGAGGATGATCGGCGCCGCGTCCCAGACGAACTCGCGAAACCGGCGCCACGTCTTCTTCAGCACCTGGCGCAGCACCGGGCGCCGGAACGGGAACATCTCCATGACCAGCGCGCCCTTGTCGCCGGGCATGAGACGGTTGAGCCCGAGGCCGGTCAGGATGATCACCACGATGATCACGAAGTAGGTGAAGACGGCGTACTGCCAGCCGGCCACGCCGGCGACCGCGCCGATGATGACGGCCGTACGCGCGCTACAGGGCGTCAGCGTCGCCAGCACCGCGGCGATGGTGCGCTCCCGCGTGTTCCCGAGCGAGCGCGTCGCGATGATCGCCGGCACGTTGCAGCCGCCGGCGGCGATGAGCGGGATGATGGCGCGCCCGTGCAGCCCGACGCGGTGCATGACGCGGTCGCTCAGAAACGCGGCGGCGTTCATGTAGCCGGTGTCCTCGACCAGGGCGAGGATCAGATAGAACGTGAGGATGTACGGGATGCCGACGGCGAGCGTCGCAAGGATGCCGCCGTCGACGCCCCACAGCACGACCCGGCCGAGCGTGCCGTCCCCGAAGACCGCCTCGACGGCGCTCACGACCGCCGGCGAGATCCAGGCGGTCCAGGCGGCGGTGAGCAGCCGCGCCAACAGGTCACCGACGATGAACAGCGTGGCGAAGACGGCGGCGATGACCCCGATGAGGATCGGGATACCGGTGCGCGGCGAGGTCGTGAGCCGCCACCAGCGATCCGCGGTGGCGGCGACGTCCTGGGCGGCCGCGCCAAGCGCCCGCGCCTCCGCATGGCGTGCCTTCGCGATCTCGAGCGGGATGGCATCATCGGCGCGGGTGAGGCTGCCGTCGACGTCCATCGCGAGCCGCGCCGCCACATCGGCGTCTCCCTCCAGGACGGCGACCGCCGCCGCCCGGGGACTGAGCCCTCCGGGCGGGAGGAGCCCCGCGTCGGCACGGGTCGCCACGTGCAGCGCGAGCTCCCCGATCCGCTCCTGGAGCGGCTCGGGAAACGGCGTCCCGGCCGTCTCGCCGATGCCACCGCCGCCGGAGACTCTCAGGATCGCCGCCTCGAGCGCCGCGAGCCCCTTGCGACGAGGCGCGACCGTCGGAACCACGGGGATACCGAGATCCCGGGCGAGGACCTCCGCGTCGGGGCTGCGGCCACGTCGCTTCGCCTCATCCGAGAGGTTGAGCGCCACCACGACGCGATAGCCGAGGTCGAGCAGCTGGAGCGGCAGATACAGGCTGCGGGCGAGATTGGTCGCGTCGACGACCGCGACGACCACGTCCGGCCGTCGTTCGAGCAGCGCCGTGCGCGCGGCCTGCTGGTCGTCGCCGAGTCCGTCGAGAGAGTAGCTGCCGGGCAGATCGACGACCTCGATGCGCCTGTCCCCCCAGGAGATGCACGTGGCGCACGCGTCGACGCTCACGCCGGCGCAGTGTGCCGTCTCGCGAGCCTCGCCGGTGAGTGCGTTGTAGAGCGAGGACTTGCCCACGTTGGGATTGCCGGCGAGACACACGACGAGAGGGTCCCCGGCCGGGCAGACCGTGTCGGGCTCGTGCCGGCTCCGCCCCAGGACCGTCGCCATGACGTCAGCCACGTACCATGATCTTGTCGGTCACCTCGCGACCGAGGGCGTACTGCGAACCGCCGACGCGGACGAGCAGCGGTCCGTTGAACGGCGCCACGCTCTCCACACTGATGGGGGTATCCGGGAGCAGACCGAGCGAGGAGAGATAGCGCAGGAACTCGCCGCTCTCCTCGGTGATGCATCCGATGACGGCGCCCTCGCCCGGAGCAAGGCCGGACAGAGGACGAAGATCCTCGTCGGTCAGCGAGCCGTCTTCCGCCGGGATCACGTGACCGTGAGGACAGGTGCGCGGGTTGCCGAGGTGCTCCGCGAGTCGCGCTTCGACCTCGGGGCTGAGCACGTGCTCGAACTTGCAGGCTTCCTCATGGACGGCGTCCCAGGGCATGTCGAGGTAGTCGACCAGGAAGCGCTCGCTGAGCCGGTGCCGCCGCACGAGGATGGCTCCTTCCGTGAGACCTTCGTCCGTGAGGGAGATGCCGGCGCCGGCGTCCGGCTCCCGCACGAGTCCGGCGGCGCGCAGCCGGCGCAGCATCTCGGAGACCGACGGGGGGGCGACCCGGAGCTCGTCGGCCAGGCGTTTCACGGTCACCGGGTCGCTGCCGCGCTGCAGCTTGAAGATGGCCTCGAGGTACTCCTCGGCGCTCTGCGTTCGGGTGCTCACGACGACTCCCTGCCTGCGCGTTGACGGCGGCACGAGGAACTCGCGGAACCGTGCCTCGTGACGCACCATTAGGATACCCTAACGCGACCCGTGAGGGAATCCTGACTCCGGTTGGCAGGTGGGCCTTCGAAGCCGGGGGGACCGGGCGGGGACGGTCTTGGAGCGGATGACGGGACTCGAACCCGCGATCTTCAGCTTGGGAAGCTGACGTGTTACCAACTACACTACATCCGCCCGCGCGCCTAGTTCACCACAGCGCGGACGACCCCGCAACTGCGTGACCGGACGGCAACGGGCCGCTCAGCCGTCCAGCTCGGACAGCCGCACGCACGCCAGGAAGCTGCGGTAGACGTCCTCGAACGTGGCTCCGGCGATCTCCAGAGTGCGTCCGTCGATCCGCTTCACACCGGGGCATGCCTCCGCAAGGTCGCAGAACGACACCCTGGTGAACGTGAGTCGCATCGGCTCCCCGTCCCAGATGAGCGGCGCAGGCCGGCCTCCGGCCCCAAGCGCCGCCGTGACGTCACGCCGGATGCGCTCGCGGGCCTCATGGGGCGGGCAAAGAGCCGCGGCCTCGCGCCGTACGCCCCGCTTGACGATCGTCGTGCTGATCCCCGGAACCAGAGCCTCTGCCTCGGCCGCCGCCTTGTCGTCGCCGGAGAGATACGCCGCGGGCACGCCGTAGTCGCCGGCGAGAAGGGCCGCGATGCCGAACTCACCGACCTCCAGAGCACCGACGTGGACCGCGAACACCTTGTAGTTCCAGGTGTGCTCGAGGATGGCCGCCTGCGTCCCGGCGCGGCCGTGGTATCCCACGAAGAGCGCGGCGGCACAATCCGGCGCAAGGCCCTCCAGCATGCTCAGCGGAGCCCGGGGCCCGCTGTTCAGCGTGACGGAGACGGGGAGCTCACCGACCTCGAGATTGCGGCCGTCGTCGTGCGCGTCGCAGACCACGATCTCTTCGGCCCCGGCGGCGGCGCAGCCGTCGAGGACGGCGGCGAGATCGAGACGCATGTGCTCCCTGGCGCGCGCGGCAGCCGCGCCCTGGCGCGCCGTGTCCGCCTCGGTGACCACACCCGAGATGCCTTCCAGGTCGATGGCGATGAACAGCTTCATGAGACCTCCCCCGGACAGCTCGTCAGGGCCGCGGTACGAACGCGTCCGCGGACCACGTCTCGCCGGCCTGCCGGGCGAGCGCCGCGACGAGTCGCGCCGTCGCCTCGAGGTCGTCGAGATGGGCGACCTCGAACGGCGAGTGCATGTAGCGGACCGGCACGCCGACGGAGAGGGTCGCGGCCCGGCCGGCGGCCATCAGCTCGTCCGCGTCGGTCTGCGTGTCGGCCGGGCAGGCCTTGACCTGCACCGGGATGCCCTCGCCGGCGGCGACGTCGCGGGCCAGCGCGAGCAGGCGCTCGTTGCTGCCCGCGCCGCGCTGGAGGACCGGCCCGGCGCCCAGCCTCACCTCGCCGGCCAGCTTCTTGGCGTCGGCCGCCGGCGTGTCGCTGCAGAAGTCGCCGTCGATGACGATCACGACGTCCGGCGTGAGCCTGAGCGCCTGTGCCCTCGCGCCCATGTAGGTCGTCTCTTCGTGGACGGTCGCGATCCCTGTCAGGCGGGCCGCACCCGGACGAGCGGCGTACAGCTCGAGCGCGCGGAGCATGCTGTAGACTCCGGCGCGATCGTCGAGCGCCTGAGACGCGACCACGCCGGGCCGCAACTCGACGAAGTCCGGCGTGAACGTGACCGGATCGCCGACGGCGACGCGCTCCAGCGCGGCCGCCCTGTCGGGCGCGCCGATATCGAGAAACTGCTCCTCGAGCGCCGGCGCCTTGTCACGTTCGTCCATCGGGATGATATGGGTCGGCTTACGACCGCCGACGGCATGCACCGGCCCACCCTTCCCCCGCACCACGAAGTGACGACCCGGCACGAGAAGGGGCGCCACACCGCCGACGGCGTCGACCGACAGGTACCCGTGCTCGTCCACGTACGTCACGATCAGGCCGATCTGATCGGCGTGGGCGGCCACCGCCACCTGTGGGCCGTCGGCCGGCCCGAGCGTGAGCCAGACGTTGCCGAGCGGGTCGCCCTCAGGGGAGCCGAGCGCCGCGAAGCGGTCGCGGATGACGGCCAGGGCCGGCCCTTCGAACCCGGTGGGCCCGGGCGCGAGACAGAGCTTGCGCAGCAGACCGGGATCGCGATTCTCCACGGTTCCTCCTTCGAAGTCTGGTCGCACATTCTACTTCACGGCGACGGGGCGTGAGTTTGCCGCGACGGGGAATACGTAGCATGACATACGTACTGCGCACCTCCCGGGAGCGCCCCACACGTCGTACGACGGAGGGATTCGTGATGGAACAGGTCAGACCGAAGTGGCTACGCAGCACCAAGGGTGCGCCGTTCACCGGCATCGGCTCTCTGGAGGCGGACATCCTGGCCGTCGTCTGGCAGAAGGACCAGATCACCGTGCGCGAGGTCTACGAGACACTGCGCGAACGACGGCAGATCGCCTACACCACGGTGATGACGGTGATGAACAACCTCGTCAAGAAGCACCTTCTGGCACAGGACAAGAGCAACATCGCGTACGTCTACACGGCCGCGATCCCCGGCCGCGAGGTCGGTCAGACGGTGCTCGAGAGCGTGGTCGACCGGCTGATCGGCGGGCGCAGGAACGAGGCGGTGTCGATGCTGCTCGGCCTCGACCACGATCTCACGGCCGCGCAGCTGGACGAGCTCCGCGCCTCGGTGCGCCGCGAGTACGACGTCTGAGCGCGGCCGGCGGCCGGCGGCGCCTCCCTACATCGACTCCGGAGCGCTCACCCCGAGCAGACCCAGGCCTGTGGCGATCGCCGTGCGCGTCGCCCTGCAGAGGCCGGCACGGAAGGTTGTCACGTCGGCGTCGTCGGTGAGCACCCGGCAGTGCCGGTAGAACACGTGGAACTCCGCCGCGAGCTCACCGAGGTAGGTGTGGATCCGGTGAGGTGCGCGCTGGTCGACCGTCGCGAGGACGACGTCGGGAAAGCGCGCGAGGGCGCGGAGCAGCGCGCGCTCGTGCGGATCGACCCTGACGGCCGGCACCGCTGCGGCGGCCGTCTCTGACCCCTGTTCGCCGAGATTGCGCAGGATGCTGCAGATGCGCGCGTGCGCGTACTGCACGTAGTAGACGGGGTTCTGGCTGCTCTGCTCGACGGCGAGATCGAGATCGAGTTCGAGGGTCGTATCCTGCGAGCGCCCGACGAGCATGAACCGGGCGGCGTCGACGCCGATCGCGTCGACCAGGTCGTCGATGGTCACGATGTCGCCCCTGCGCTTGCTCATCCGTTTGGTCTTGCCGCTCTCGAGCAGGTTCACCAGCTGCCCGATGATCAGCTCCAGGCGTTCCGGATCATGCGGCGGGAGCGCCGTGAACGCCGCCTTCATGCGCGGCACGTACCCATGGTGGTCCGCACCCCAGATGTCGATCATGTGCCCGAAACCGCGGTCCATCTTGTCGCGGTGATAGGCGATGTCGCTGACGAAGTACGTGGGATCGCCGGTCTGACGGATGAGGACCCGGTCCTTGTCGTCGCCGAACCGGGTCGTGGCGAGCCAGACGGCGCCTCCCTCGTCGTAGAGGAGACCCTCGCCGTCCAGGTCGGCGAGCGACTTGCCGACCTCGCCGCCGAAGCCGCGGTGCTCACCGTCGCCGGCGTAAAGCGTGCTCTCCGGCGTCCACACGTCGAACGCGACACGCAGCCGCTCCAGGGTACGACGGAACTGCGCCAGGATGGCGTCGCGGCCCCAGACCTTGATCTCGTCCACCGTCTCGCGCGGCAGCCTCAGCATGTCCGGTGCGGCGGCGGCCACGGCGGCGCGGTACCGGTCACCGGCGTGCGCGATGAGCTCATCGGCCAGGTCGAGCAGGTAGTCTCCCCGGTACCCCTCCTCGGGCACCGGCGTCTCCAGTCCGAGCCGCTGCCCGTAGCGCGCGGCGAGCGACTGGCCGAAGCGCAGCATCTGCGTACCGTGGTCGTTGACGTAGAACTCGCGAGTCACGTCGTGACCGGCGAAGGCGAAGATGCGACACAGGGCGTCGCCGTAGGAGGCGTACCGGGCGTGACCAACGTGCAACGGTCCCGTCGGGTTCACGCTCACGAACTCGACGTTCATCATCTGGCGCCGGTCGGGAGGCAGACAGTCGCGACCGTAGTCGGCGCCGTCGGCGAGCAGGCGCTCCAGCGCCCCGCGGTACCACGCGTCGCCCAGGAACAGGTTGAGGAAGCCGGGCCCGGCGACCTCGAAGCGGTCGCAGACGCCGGCCCCCGGGCCGGCGATCCATTGCTCGCCGAGCAGCTCGGCGAGCTCGCGCGGCGGCCGTCCGGCGCGCTTGGCAGCGATCATCGCCACGTTCGTCGTGAGATCGCCGTGCTCGGGCCGCGTCGTGACGACGAGCTCGACGCGCGGCGCGCCGCCGGAGCCCGCGCCCGCCTCCGTCAGAAGGCCGTCGAGAACGTTCTGCAGCGAGGCCGCGAGGCCGTTCAGGTCAGAGAGGTCGTGCGTCATCGTCCACCACCGGGTCGCGTTGCGCCGGCCGGCAGGCCGGCGCACCTGTGGATTCTAGCCGTCCGGCGGCCCCGGCGCGACGGGCGCCGGACTCAGTGGTGATACGGCTCCCGGCGTACGATCTTGCCGGCGCGGAACAACTGCTCCAACAGCACGACCCGCGCCAGTTGATGCGGCAGGGTCAGCGGCGAGAGCGAAAGGCGCTCGGCAGCTCGCCGACGCACCTCGGTCGCCAACCCCAGTGAACCTCCGATGACGAAGGCGGCGCCTCCCCGCTCCATCGCCTGCTCGAGCCAGCGGGCGAACTCCTCCGTGTCCGTTGCCCGGCCGGCGACGTCCAAAGCAGCGACGACCGGCGCCTGCGGCCACACGGCGAGCAGGCGCCGTCCCTCCTCGCGCAGTACCTCGTCCTCGCTGCGGCCGCGCAGCGGCACCTCCTTGATCTCGCGCACGGTGACGGGCAGACGCGGCCGCAGCAGACCCAGGTAGTGTTCCGCCGCAGGAGCCAGATCGCGGTGCAGCGACCCGACGGCGAGGATCTCGAGGCGCGCCGGCACGCGGCGGCCGCTCAGCCGCGCGGCGGGCCGGAGTAGAAGGCCACCCGGCCCGGCCCCCCGGCCCTGGCCGTGTACATGGTCGTCGCGGCCTTCGCGACGAGTTCCTCAGCAGTGCGGCCGTCGGCGGGGAAGCTGGCGATCCCGGCAGACGCGGTGAGCGTGACCGGGCTGCCGTCTACAGCGACGGCGAGCTGCTGCATCGCCCCGAGGACCCGCGTCAGGACGGTCTCCGCCTGCTGCTCGGCCGTCTCGGGAAGGACGAGCAGGAACTCGTCGGCGCCGTAGCGGCACACGAGGTCGCAGCTGCGAAGCTGCGCGGTGAGCGCCGCCGCCCAATGACACAGGACCTCATCGCCGCCCTCTCGCCCGGCCGCCTCGTTCACGGCGCGGAAGTCGTCCAGGTCGAGCATGGCGAAGACGACCGTGCGCCCGTAGCGCTCGGCCCGCGCCAGCTCGAAGGCGGCACGCTCCCGAAGCTGGCGGAAGTTGAACAGGCCGGTGAGGGGATCGTGCGTCTCGTGCTCGCGGCGCTCGTCGAGCAGCCGCAGGTTGTCGAGGGCCACCTCCGCCTGGTCGGCGAGCTGGGCGAGGAGGCGGCGTTGCTCGGAGGGGTGGAACCCGTTCTCGTGGTAGAGATAGCCGGCCTGCTCGCCGCTGTACCCCTCGAACTGACACACCGTGTCGCCGAGCCCCCAGCACAGCGTCTCCTTGGTGAGCACCTCGGTGCCGGCGATGGACTCCAGCACACCGTCGATGATGCCGCGCTCGAAGTCGCAGACGGGCGTCCCGGTCGCCGGCAGACGCCGGCAGCTGAGGCAGTGCTCGAGCTTGACGAGGACGCGCTCTTCGTCGAGTTCGACCTCCAGGTCCCCGAGCCGCATGTCCGCGAACCAGTCTTTGAGCCCCTGGATCGAGGTGATGCCGAGATCCCGGCTGAAGCGCTTGCTGGCGAGGTAGATCGCGGGGCCGGCGCTGGCGCCGAGGATCTCGGGGAGGATCGCGAACTGCAGGAGCCGCACCAACGCCGCCGGCGCCGACTCGTCGGCCGGTGTCGCCGCGAGGATCTGCTCCGTCTGCGGCCAGACGCGCTTCTCCTCAGAGGTCGTCAGGGCGATGACGCTGCGCAGCGCGCGCGCGAACACGGTCGCCAAAGAGACCTCTTCCTGGGAACGAAGCGCCATGCCCATCCTCTCGGCCGCCTGGATGGAGGTCAGACGACGACCGTTTGCCTTGCGGAGCTGCCCGGCTGCCCGCTGGGCGGCTCCACCTATACTATAGGGCAAGGAGGCGGCGCCGGGTACGTCATGATCGGGCGCCGCGAGCGAAGCGTTGCCAGACCAGGCCACAGCGGAGGCGCCGCATGCCCGACGAGACGCGTCACGACAACGGCCCCGCGTGCGCCGGCGCCACGAAGATGGAGCTCCGCCGGCGGGCCCTCACCGCAAGGGACGCCCTGCCTGAGTCCGTGCGCTCCGGCCTGAGCCGTGCGATCTGCGCCCGCGCCGTCGAGCTGCCCGAATTGAAGGACGCGGGCACGATCTTCTCCTTCGCGACGTTCCGTAGCGAGATCGAGACGGGCGCCTTCACCGCGTGGGTCCTCGCAAGCGGCAAGACGCTGTGCCTGCCGCGGATCCTGCGGCCCCGGGTCATGGCGGCGTACCGTGTCACGGACCCCGCAGCGGACCTCGTCCCCGGCGCCTGGGGCATCCCCGAACCGCGGGAGGGTCTCCCCGAGGTCGCGGCGGACGAGATGGACGCCGTGGTCGTCCCGGGCTCGGTATTCGACGTCGCCGGCCGGCGCTGCGGGTACGGCGGCGGCTTCTACGACTCGTATCTGCCGCATACGCGCCCCGGCATCCCCTGGGTGGCGCTGGCCTTTGAGGCGCAGATCGTGCCCGAACTGCCGTGCGAGCCGCACGACCTGCCGGTCACCGCCATCGTCACCGAAACGCGCGTCATTCGGCCGGGCTGAGCCCGAGACGCCCCGCGAGGTCGGCGCCCAGGCCGCGAGCCACGGCGATGAGAGCGCGATCGGCGCCGGCATCACCGAGGCAGGGAGCGATGCGGGTCCTGCCGATCATCACTTTCTCGCACCGGACGCCGCGCGCCCGTCCCACGCCGACACACCGGGCACCGGCGCGCAGCCGGAAGCCCGTCGCGCCGCCTGTCGCGGCCACACATGAGCTAGACTACTGCATCGTCATGAAGGGTAGCGGAACAGCCGCGGCGCGCGTCCGAGTGGGTGTCGCGCTCGCCGGTGGCGAGTCCAGGCGCATGGGTCGCGACAAGCGACAGTTGCGCCTCGGCGACATGACGCTCCTCGAGCAGAATCTCGCCTTCCTGCGCACGACATTCCCGGCCGTCGCGCTCTCCGTACGCGACGCACGCCAGGTTCCGCCGGGCCTGACCGGCGGCGCCGAGATCGTCCCCGACATCGTGCCGGGCTCGCCGCTCGCCGGCCTGGCCTCCGTCCTGACCCGGTTCCGCGAGCCGTGCTTCGCGCTGGCCGCCGACATCGCCTTCCCCGACCCCGCCGCCGTCCACAAGGTCCTCGCAGCCTTCCGTGACGTCGACGTCGCGCTGCCCGTCGCCGAAGGACACCTCGAGCCGCTGCACGCGGTCTACGGCCCCGGTTGCCTGCCGCACATCGAACGCCTGCTTGCGGCAGGCGCGCGCAGCATCCTCGACCTCTACACGGAGGTCCGTGTCGCGACCGTCGCGTTCGGCACGGTCGAGCCGTTCTTCAATCTCAACACGCCGGAGGACTGGGAAGAGGCCGCCCGTCGGAGCGCGGTGAGGGGCCGTACGCCTTCCCTCACGACGAAGACGCGCTTCCCCCGCGGCACGGAGTCCCGTACCATCGGACTCATGGCGCATGGACAGACAGACGACGGCCAGACGAGCGGCGGCGCGACCCCCACCTCGCAGCCCGCTCTCGTCGCGATCGTCGGCAAGAGCGACTCCGGCAAGACGACGCTGATCGAGAAGCTCATCCCCGAGCTGGTCGGGCTGGGGCTGCGCGTCGGCACCGTCAAGCACGACGCGCACAGCTTCGAGATCGATCACCCCGGCAAGGATTCCTGGCGGCACGGCCAGGCCGGAGCCGAGGCGTACGTCATCGCTTCGCCGGAGCGGCTCGCGTTCATCTCCAGGCTTCAGGACGAGATGCCCCTCGCCGAGATCGTGAGGCGCTTCTTCGCCGGCTTCGACCTCGTGGTCTGCGAGGGCTACAAGCGCACGGCGCCGCATCGCGTCGAGTTGTTCCGTGTCGGCGCCGGGCACTCCGAGCCGCTCTGCGGCCCCGGCGAAGCCGTCGCCCTGGTCACCGACGCCGACCTCGGGCACGAGCATCGCTTCGGGCTCGAGGACGCGCCCGGCCTGGCCCGCTTCCTGGATGCGCACCTCGACCTGCTGCGCGAGTACTGACGGCCGGCGCCGGGACCGGCGTCAAAGGGAAGCGGGACGGATCGGCCCATCCGACTTGATTGCTCGGGTAGCGAGCCGTACAGTGTGAAGGGAGAGCGCTTCAACCGCTCCGCGTGGCCACTACGACCGCGACGCGTTGACTGACAGGAGTACATGACATGCCCAACCTCGGTGCACCAGAACTCATCCTCATCGCTCTGGTGATCCTGCTGCTCTTCGGCGCCACCCGACTGCCCAAGCTCGGCCGCTCCATGGGCCAGAGCATCCGCGGTTTCAAGAAGGGCTTGAGTGACGACACCATCGAGGGCGATGACGACGAAGTGGTGGACGTCAAGCGCGACACCAAGGCCGTCGACAAGGGCGACGACGTCTGATTCGCTTTCCGGAAAGTGTAGACGACGGCCCGCCCCGGCGGGCCGTCGTCGTTAACGACTGAGCAGGCAGACGGCGAGAGCGGCGATTCCCTCGCCGCGCCCTTCGAAGCCCATACCCTCCGTCGTCGTCGCCTTGACGCTCACCGCGTCGCTGGCGACGCCGAGGGCGTCCGCGAGCTTCTCGCGCATCTCGAGACGGTACCCGGCGACGCGCGGACGTTCGCAGACCAGCGTCACGTCGGCGTTGGCGACCTCCCAGCCACCCTGCGAGAGCCACGCCATGACCTTGTCCAGGAGCTCCATGCTCGAGGCGCCCCCGAAAGCGGGGTCGGTGTCGGGGAAAAGCTCACCGATGTCGCCGAGCCCTGCGGCGCCGAGCAGGGCGTCCATGAGTGCATGGACGCCGACGTCAGCGTCGGAGTGACCCGCGAGCCCCTGAGGATGGTCGATACGGACCCCGCAGAGGATCAGTGAGCGCCCATCCGCGAATCGATGGGCATCGTACCCGCTGCCTACCCTATACGTCGGTCTCGACCTCCCATGAAAGCAGCGCGGCGGCGAGCGGGAGGTCCGTGGGGGTCGTGATCTTGACGTTGGCGGAGGTGGAGGCGACGAGTCTGACGGCGTAGCCGGCCTTCTCGAGGAGCATGGCGTCGTCGGTGGCGTCGTCGAGATCCGGGCGCGAGTACACATCGCGCAGCGCGGCGGCTCGGAACACCTGCGGGGTCTGAGCCGCCCAGAGCGCGGAGCGGTCCACCGTGCCCACGACGGCACAGTCGGCGCCGCTTCGCTTGAGCGTGTCGCTGACCTCGATCGCCGGCACAGCGCCGTCGACGTCCGAGAGCGCGGCGACGCAGCCCTCGAAGACGTGCCGCGAGAAGAGCGGCCGGGCGCCGTCGTGGACGGCGATCACGTCGGCGCTGGATGGGACTTCAAGCAGACCGGCGCGGACGGAGTCCGAGCGCGTCGTGCCCCCCTCCGCGATGAGCAGCGGCTTGCCGTCGTCGAAAGCCATGAGCTCGTTGGCGAAACGCAGCGTGTGCGAAGGGTGCAGCACCACGACGATGCCGTGCACACCGCTCATCGCGAGCAGGCGGCGCACCGAGTGCGCCAGGATGGGCTCGCCGCCGAGAAGCAGGAACTGCTTGGACTCTCCGTCGGGCAGCCCCATGCGGCGGCTGTCGCCGGCGGCGGCGACGATGACCCAGAGCTCTCCGGTCTGCTGATCCTCCACGAGCGTCCCCCAGTGCGAATCGCGCCGCGACGGCTACGGAGCCACGCGGCTGAAGATCATCTTCCCCGAGGGACTCTGCAGGACACTGGTCACCTCGGCCTTCACGCGCGAGCCCACCAGGCCGGCGCCGGCTTCCACGACGATCATGGTGCCATCGTCGAGGTAGCCGACCCCCTGGTCCTGCTCGCGCCCTTCACGCAGGATCTTGACCTCGATGAGCTCGCCGGGAAGGACGGCGGGCTTCACCGAGTTGGCGAGGTCGTTCACATTGAGCGTCCGGACGCCCTGGATCTCGGCGACCTTCCTGAGCGTGTGGTCGGTGCTGATGATCCGCGCCCCGAGCTCGTGCCCGAGCCGCACGAGCTTGGCGTCCACGGCCTCGATATCGGCGAAGTCGGTATCGTCGATGCGAACCGCCCCCGAGCTGTTCTGCAGACGCTTGACGAAGTCGAGGCCCCGGCGCCCGCGGACGCGCTTCTCGGCGTCGGCGGAATCGGCGAGGCGCTGCAGTTCTTCGACCACGAACCGGGGCACCAGGAGCTCGCCCTCGACGAAGCCGGTGTCGACGATCTCGAGGATGCGGCCGTCGATGATGGCGCTCGAGTCCAGCAGCTTGGCGGGCGTCAGTCCGGGGATGACCTCGAAGGCGCCACGGACCCCGAGCAATCGCAGGATCTCGACGTGCTTCTTGGCGCCCAGATAGCCCGTGAAGTACCCGGCGAGCAGGTAGATGGGCACGGTGAGGTAGGCGCCGATGAGCGGGATGCGGAGCAGGGCGAAGCTGATGAGTGTGGCGATGATGAGGCCGACGAGCACACCGCCGGCGGCGACCACGACCTCGGCGCCGGAGACCCCTGTGAGGACCTCGTCGACGTGAGCGAGCCCGCGGCGCAGGAGCTTGGAGACGAGCAGGCCGACGGCGTACCCGAGAACGAAGCCGACGACCGTGAAGCCGACGAGGAACGCGACCTTGCCGACCTGGTCGAGACCAGGCGAGTACGACGACTCACGGATGCGCTCGGCGATCTGGTACCCGGCAAGCGCGCCGAGCAGGGCCAGGACGAGCCGGATGGCCGGAGAGAGCACGCCCCTGCTCCTCGTCGGCGGACCGGCAGGCCCGGCCTCAGACGACGGCGGCGGGCTCTCGAGAGTCGTCGGCAAGCGCCGGCCCATCGATGTGGACACTCTCGAGCACGTCCTCGAGGAAGGCTGTCGCCTCATCCTCAGAGAAATCGCGCGCGTACATGAGCTCGCTGGCGAGGATCTTCTTGGCCTTCGAGAACATCTGCTTCTCGCCGGTCGAAAGCCCCTTGTCGGCATGGCGGATGGCCAGATTGCGCACGACCTCGGCGACCTCGAAGATGTCGCCGGTCTTGAGCTTGTCGCGGTTGTGCTTGTAGCGACGGCTCCAGTTCTTGGGCATCTTGGTGGGGTCGCCGCGCAGAACCTCGAGGACTCGATCGACGACGTCCGATTCGATGACCTTGCGCAGGCCCGCCCGGTCAGCGTTCTCCACCGGGACCATCACGGTCATGTCGTTGTGCAGGATCTGGATGGTGAGGTAGTCGCGCTGTTGACCGAGTACGTCCTTCTGCTCGATCTTCATGATCTTGCCGGCCCCGTGGTGTGGATAGACGACCTTGTCTCCGACTGAGTACAACGTTCTCAAACCCCCCACTCGTCGTTCGTGGCCCCGGCGGTCGGCCGTGATGCGCCTCCACCGATGAGTGCGGCGAGAGCGCCACGAACGTCCGACGCGCCTGCGGTCGCACCGCCGGCGCGGTGCGCGTCGGCGGCCGGTACGACGATGCGGTCGAAGCCGGAACGGCCGGCTTCGGCGACACGCCGCTCACTCTGACTGCAAGAACGAAGTCCGCCCGTCAGGCTGATCTCCCCGAACACCGCCGCCCTCTGCGGAAGGGGCGTGTCGCGCTGCGCCGATGCGATGGCGAGAGCGACAGCGAGGTCCGCTGCGGGCTCATCGATGCGGATTCCGCCTGCAATTGTAACAAAAATGTCGGCCGAGGACAACGAGACACCGGCGTGCCGGCCCAGCACGGCCACGAGCATGGCCAGGCGGTTGCGATCGAAGCCGACCGCGACCCGGCGTGGCATCGCCAATTCGCTGCGGTTCACCAGCGCCTGCACCTCGACCAGGAAGCAGCGCGTGCCCTCGACGGCGACGTGCACCACCGAGCCCGCCGACGGCCCGCCTTCACGGAGAAAGAGCTGCGACGGGTCGGCGACGGGGCGCAGGCCCTCGCCGGTCATCTCGAAGATGCCCAGCTCGTTGGTCGACCCGAAGCGGTTCTTGGCCGCGCGGAGCGTGCGGTAGAAGCGATACCGGTCGCCCTCGAACTGGAGCACCGTGTCGACCATGTGCTCGAGCACCCGGGGCCCGGCGATGACCCCCTCCTTGGTGACGTGCCCGACGAGGAAGACGGCGGCGCCGGTGTCCTTGGCCAGGCGGAGGAAGCGGCCCGCCGCTTCCCGCACCTGGCTCACGCTCCCCGGCGCCGAGGTGAAGGAGTCGCTGTAGAGCGTCTGGACCGAGTCGACGACCACCAGGGCCGGCCGCGCCGTGGCGACCGCCTCGAGCACCGTCTCGAGCTCGGTCTCGGCGAGGACGTCGATGTTGCCCGCGCCGCGGCAGATCCGCTCGGCGCGCATCTTGACCTGCGCCGGCGACTCCTCCCCGCAGACCAGAAGCGCCGGACGGTCGGCGCCGACGTGGTCGAGCACCTGCAGCAAGAGCGTGGACTTGCCGATGCCGGGCTCGCCGCCGACGAGCACCAGCGAGCCGGGGACGATCCCGCCACCGAGCACGCGGTCGAGCTCGTCGATGCCACTCGAGTAGCGCTCCGTTGCCGAGGAGACGACGTCGGAGAGACGGACGGGGGCGGCGCCGACGGCGCCGCCCCCGTCACCACGCTTCGGGGCGCGTCCACGGCCCTTCGGAGCAGTCGCGACGACTCTTTCTTCGACGAAGGAGTCCCAGGCGCCGCAGTCCGGGCAGTGGCCGAGCCACTTGGCCTCCGTGCGGCCGCACCGGCTGCAGGTGAAGACCGTCTGCTGTCTCGTCACAGACCCCTCAGACGCCCGCGGCCGCGCCGCCGGCGTCAGGGCTCTGCTCCGCGCCGGGAGCCGGCCCGACGGGGCCCACGCCCTGCGCGACCGGCTCGTCGAGACCGACCATCGGCAACTCGACGCTGCCGCCGACGACCTTGCCGTCGACGGTCAGGACCGTGTCTTCGTTCTGTCCGTCGACGAGCACCACGGTCCCCTCCGGGAACGCGCTCTCGAGCATCGCGTCGCTGAGCTTGTCCTCGATGTAGCGCTGTATCGCGCGGCGCAGCGGGCGGGCGCCGAGCATCGGGTCGAAGCCCTTCTCCACGAGCACCTCGCGGCCGGCGTCGGTGAGCTGCAGCCTGATGCCGCTCACGTCGAGCTGCGTCTGCAGGCGCGCGATCATGAGGTCGACGATCGCGCCGATCTCGCTGCGCTCGAGCTTGTGGAAGACGATGACCTCGTCGACCCGGTTGAGGAACTCCGGCTTGAAGACACGCTTGAGCTCGCCGGTGATGCGGCCCTTCATGTCGTCGTACGTCATGCCTTGGGTGGCCGTCTGGCCGAAGCCGAGAGGCGTGTCCTTGGTGATCATCTCCGCGCCGATGTTGCTGGTCATGATGAGGATCGCGTTGCGGAAGTCGACCGTGCGCCCCTGGGCGTCGGTGAGACGTCCGTCCTCGAGGATCTGGAGGAGGATGTTGAAGACGTCGGGGTGCGCCTTCTCGATCTCGTCGAAGAGGATGACGCTGTACGGCTTGCGGCGCACGATCTCGGTGAGCTGGCCGCCCTCGTCGTGACCCACGTAGCCTGGCGGCGAGCCGACGAGGCGGGACACGGAGTGCTTCTCCATGTACTCGCTCATGTCGATCTGCACCAGGTGGTCTTCGTCGCCGAAGAGGAACGCGGCCAATGTGCGGGCGAGCTCCGTCTTCCCCACACCGGACGGGCCGAGGAAGATGAACGAGCCGGTGGGACGCCGGGGATCCTTGAGCCCGGCGCGGGCCCGGCGGATCGCCTTGCTGACCGCGCGAACGGCGGGATCCTGACCGATGAGCCTGACGTGCAGCTCCTCCTCCATGCGAAGGAGCTTCTTGCTCTCCGCCTCGGTGATCTTGACCACCGGGATGCCGGTCCACATGCTCACGATCTCGGCGATCTCGTCCTCTCCGATGCTGGCGCGCATGCCCTCGTCGCTGGTCTTCCAGGCGTCCTCGAGCTCGAGCTTCTTGTGGCTGAGCTTGCGCTCCTTGTCGCGCAGGTTGGCCGCCTTCTCGAACTCCTGGGCCTCGATCGCCGCCTCTTTCTCCTTGCGCACACCACCGATCTCTTCCTCGAGCTCCCGGTAGCTCGGCGGGGCCGTCATCGTGCGGATGCGCATGCGGCTGGCTGCCTCGTCGACGAGGTCGATCGCCTTGTCGGGCAGGAACCGGTCACTGATGTAGCGGTCGGCCAGTTCGGCGGCCGAGGTGAGCGCCTCGTCGGTGATGCGGATGCGGTGATGGGCCTCGTAGCGGTCGCGGAGACCCTTGAGGATCTCGATGGTCTCCTCGACGGACGGCTCGGCGACCTTGATCTGCTGGAAGCGGCGCTCGAGCGCGGCATCGCGCTCGAGGTACTTGCGGTACTCGTCCATCGTCGTCGCGCCGATGGTCTGCAGCTCGCCGCGGGCCAGCGCGGGCTTGAGGATGCTGGCCGCGTCGATGGCGCCCTCGGCGGCGCCCGCGCCGACGAGATTGTGGAGCTCGTCGATGAACAGGATGATGTCCCCGGTCTCGCGGATCTCCTTCATGACCTTCTTGAGACGCTCCTCGAACTCGCCGCGGTACTTGCTGCCGGCGACGAGTGCGGCGAGGTCGAGCGTCCACACCTGCTTGCCCTTGAGCAGCTCGGGC
>Ga0172375_10002535_pt1 | contig 28361 bp, 14 predicted proteins | sample LakKiv1m_FD_114537 | JGI IMG/M metagenome (GOLD analysis project Ga0172375, IMG submission 114537) | Freshwater microbial communities from Kabuno Bay, South-Kivu, Congo - kab_092012_11.1m | ecosystem: Environmental > Aquatic > Freshwater > Lake | place: Democratic Republic of the Congo... | reverse complement strand
TTGTTTTAAGTTGATAATACTCTGCCTGAAGTTCGACAAATTTTTCTTTAGTAGAAATAGCCCACGCCATTTCAAGATACCTGTCAGCTTCATCGTAGTCCTGCTTTACGATATTCAGGTTTGCAAAATTTTGATAGGTATCGGTAATAGAATAAAGATCGTTGACCTTTTTTGCAGAATCGAGGGCTTCGCTATAAATTTGCTCAGCCATTTCATAATCCTTCTTACCTGCATATGCTCTGCCGACATAATTGAGTGCAGTTGCAACCGAATTTAATTCGCCCTGATTAGAATAATACTCTGCCGATTTTTTCCCGGTTTCAATAGCTTTGTCATATTTACCTATTTCATTATAATACATGCTAAGGCAAAGGTTAGAGTAAGCTTTGCCAAAGTTATATTTAAGCCTGAAAGACTGTTCGAGCGAGGTGTTGAAAGTAGAATCTGCCCTGTCATAAAATTTCAATTTAAGATAAATAAGACCGATATTATTAGAAGCGACAATAACACCTACAGAATCTTTGATTTCCTCTCTAAGACTATGAGATTTGCTATAAAACTTAAGAGCTTTTTCATAATCTCCGATGCGCCAGTATATAACTCCGATGTTATTTGCAGACATTGCAATGCTGTAGGGGATATTAAGCTTTTCGCGAATTGTTAATGCTCTGTAATGATACTGCAGAGCTTCAAGGTATTGTCCTTTACGCCAGTATAACAGCCCGATGGAAGAATACTGGAGCGCTTCCATTTTTTCATTGCCGTTTCTTGCGAAAATACCAAGAGCTATTTTTGAAGCGGAGATTGATTCATCAAGTCTTCCGCTGAAAGTATAAAGATCACCAATATTATCGTATAATGTGGCAATTTTGACCGAATCATCAATCTTTGAAAATTCGCGCAATGCTCTTAATAACGATTGTTCCGATGATTTCACGCGTCGTAAACGGTACTCAGCCCAGCCTTTGGCACGATAAGCATCGCCGATGTGATAAACCGAGTTGAATTTTTGAGCAATTTTCAGAGCCTGCAATGAATAGCCGAGAGCGGAATCGGGGGTTGTATCAACAACTAAATCAGAAAGCTGAATCAGAATCCTGGATTTTTCTATTCCTTCAGAACGATTGAATTCGGCTTTCAAACTGTCAATAGTCTGACCTGATGCCGAAAACGCCATTAATAAAATAATTATCGTAAATAAATTTATCTGGTTCCTGATCACTTTTAATAAACGATCTGTTAATAATAGCAACATACAAAATTAATTAAAATAAAAAAACATAATTTCAAATCACATGGTCCTTTGATTTTGTTTCAAACACTTCAAATACAATACTATTAAGCTACCCGGAGAAAAGACTCCATTAAGCAAATTTCACTTATCTTCTGTCTGAATCTCACGTTTTTCGTGCAAACTTCCCCTTCTAACTGATAAGTATATCCCTGGTAAACAGAGCACAGCAAACAGGCTGAAAGCAATGCGTGAACTTAGCAGAAAACTATCGGCAGCAGATGGATCGACTTTGCTCTCGCCGATAAAAATTGTAAAGATTATCATAACTAATCCCATACTGAAAGCCTGACCGATCAGTCGCATTTCAGCCATGACTGCCGATGCGAGTCCATAATCACGTTTTTCAACAGAACTCATAATGGCGTTCGCATTGGGCGATGAGAACATAGCAAATCCAAATCCCAATATTGAAAGAATTAGCATTAAAATTATATTTGGAGTATCCGGACCAATAAAAATCAGCCCTGTCAAGCCGGCTGCAATAACAGCCATGCCTATTGAAGCAACCACCCCTGGTTCAATTCTGTCACTTAATCTTCCTGCAAGAGGCGAAAATAATGCCTGGAGTACAGGCTGAATTATGAGTATTATACCAGCACTCTCAGGAGTCAGGCCCTTAACTGTCTGAAAGTAAAAACTCAGTAGAAAACCAACCGCGAAAGTCGCACTATAATTAATTAATGCTGCAAGATTTGAATTTCTGAATGTTTTATTGCGGGATATCAGATTGAAATTAATTATCTGAACATTGCTGTTTTTTTGATCAAAATAGAAAAGGGCCCAGCCGAGTATTCCAGCAGCGAGAAAAACAAATCCGATTAATCTTGGCGCTGCTGAAAATCCGAAAAGTACAAAGAGAATTGAAATGCTCAGAAGGAAAAAACTGCGAAACCTGAAGTGAGCAAATATTTTATCAACATTTTCCCGGGTTAGATAAAAGGCGAGCGGCAGGAGGATAACAAAGCCAATAAGCGCTGTTATTAAGAAAATACTTTCCCATCCAGCCCGGTGCGTTATTATTCCGCCGAGAAAAGGACCTGAGGATAGGCCGGTATAAACAGATGCGGTAATTATTCCCAGCGCTTTTCCCCTCTTTTCAGGCGGATATATTGAGACAACTATAGCAGCCGCAGTGCTGAAAAGAAAAGCAGATCCGATTCCCTGAAATATTCGGAAAATTAATAAGGACAGAAGAGAACTCGAAAATACAGAGAGAAGTGAGGCTGCTGAAAAAAGAATAATGCCAATGCGGAAAAAAACAACTCTTCCGTACCGGTCTGAAAGTCTTCCAACAGGGATCAGGAAAACCGCGGTAGCAAGTAAATAAATACTTGAGATCCAGCTTGCAGCATAAGCCGTTATGCCGAAATCCAGTGAAATCACCGGGATCGCAATGTTCAGTGATGATCCCATAAAGCAGTCATAAATGAAGAAGCAGAAGTAATAAATAGAGCTAGAGACGGACTGCCGGCGCCAGTATGTTTTGAAATATTCAAATTCGATAATCCTGTAAAAGATAAATTTTAATTACATGAAACTATAAAACATTAATGATGCAGCAAAGGTAAATTGAAAAAATGGATGATAAATGTCTGCTCTGCAAATGAGCGTATTTTTTCCCCAAATTTTTTCCATTAACAAATGATTTTCTAATGAAGGAAATAGCCTGACATCGTGCGATTTACATCACTTGCACAATATTAACTAATTCCATTATTTTTCCTGGATTCTTACCTAAATCAGGTTAGATTCATATTTTTCATACTCCGGTTAATTATTGCCGGGTCATTTTTTGAGGGTTATATGAGACAAAAAAACTATGCTTTAATACTATTTGCGATAATAATATCCTGTAATCCGCTGCAAATATTTGCACAACATGGGTGGGTTAATGTAAAGGGTAAACCTTTGGATATTCAATTCGATAGTCCGTCAAGAGGCGTTGCCTGCGGGGAGAATTATCTGGCTTATACAACCGATGCCGGTGACTCCTGGTTTTCGGCGGCACTGCCTGTGGAGGGTGATCTCAATGCAATAACCCTTACTTATGGAGCCGGACATGCATATGCAGTAGGTTCAAACTATCTTGGCAAATGCGTAATTTTTTCATCGGCAGATGGGGGCAAAAAGTGGAAACATGAAAATTTTGTGCAGAACGGAGAACTTGAGGCAATTACAACTAATTATTCTTCCTCAACCGGATATCATATCTGGGCCAGCGGGACTGTTGTAGCATATAATCACAGTTTCGAGGATGTTTGGGAAATCAGAATGAATGGACTTCCCCAGTACGAATATTTCAGCGACATCAAATTTATGGATGACCAGATTGGCTTTGTAGCAACCTCTTATGGGGCAGTTTACCTTACTGAGGATGGCGGACTCAATTGGACAGTGAAAAAAGCTAAACCGCTTGTATATGAAAATATCAGGGCGCTTTGGGTTAGTCAGAGTTCAACGCTTATTTATGCAGCAGGGGACAGAAATGGCAAACCAGTGGTTTACAGATCACAAAATCGCGGAGATACTTGGGATGAACTTACAATTGCCAGTAGCATGAATGGATACTGTTCAACTATTGCGGTGGGTTCAGAGCTATTTATCGGCGGCCATTTTTATGATGGTACCAATTCAGGGTATATCTTAAAAGCTCCGCAAAGTTTTCTTGGCAACTGGGAACTCTTATCAGTTCATGTTTCAACTGAATCAATCAAGTCGCTATTTCATATAAGCGGTGAAACATTTTTTGCCGTAAAGGATGGAATAATAAAAACAACTGATAATGGTGTTACATGGGAAGGAAAAGACTTGCCATGGGATGATTTTTACATAAACGATATTGATTTTCTTGATGATAACCTCGGTTTTATGACTGGGAACCATAAATCGCTGCTATTATCTTCCGATGGTGGAGAAAACTGGTCAATAATCGATTCATCAATTGCAAATAAAAATATGCACAAAATCTTTTTTGTCGATGATTCCACCGGATGGGCCTGCGGATCGGAAGGATATGTATTAAAGACAACCGACAGAGGAAATACCTGGGCTGATGCGAGTGCAAATACTCCCGTTGATCTGAGGGCAATACATTTTATCGATCGCGATCACGGATGGGCTGTGGGTGGTAGCTGGGTTTATATCACTCCGACAAATTATTATTTTTCGAATGTTTACTGCAGGACAACTGACGGAGGAGATAGTTGGGCTGTTTCGGCATCTTCCGCGGGTACTCAGCAGAACGCAGTCTTTTTTATTAATTCACAGAAAGGCTGGTCTGCAGGGAACGGCGGTCTGATTTTCGCTACATCGGACGGTGGAGTTGTCTGGGATACAATTTCAACCATAGATGCTTCAGATTACATATACGACATTGTTTTCAGGGATGAGCAGATCGGGTACGCTGTGGGTGGTACCGGACCTGAAGTGATATACCGTACTTCGGACGGAGGGAATAACTGGACGAAAGTTCAATCACTCAATGGCGCCGGGATAGCTGATATTGATTTTGACAGTAATGGGAAAGGCCATGCAGTCGGTTCACATTACTGGCAGTCAGCAACAGGATATACCTGGTTTAGGAATTCTTATGTTTTTAACAATTTCCATGGATCGTGTATTGATACCAGAAGTGATTATCTTTCATGGATTGGTGGCGGAAGGAAACTCTATAAATACGATAGAGTCTATGTTACTGATCTTCCAGGAGAAGAAGAAACAGTCAGCAAGCCGCATTCTTTTTATCTTGAGCAAAATTATCCCAATCCTTTCAATCCGGAGACAATTATTAATTATCAATTGGATCATAATTCTCTCGTTGACCTGAGAATCTACGATTTACTTGGGAATGAAATAACTGTTCTTGAAAAATCATGGAAACCTGCCGGAAATTACAGTATTAGGTTTAATGCTGATGGTCTTCCAAGCGGAGTTTATTTTTATAGGCTGCAGAACAGTAAAGGTTCACAGACAAAAAAAATGATATTGATCAGATAACCATGTGATTAGTTTGCTAAGTCAAATACCTTGGAATTTCAGATCGTTTGAAGTTAATTTATTAAAGGATTCCATTCCTGATCTCTTATCCTGTGAAAAATCAAAAAGAGAAGAATGGAATCCTTTTTAATCTCGCTGCATCTAACCTTCAAAAATCCGGAGAATATAATGCCAGTTTTTGAATATAAATGTTCAGACTGTGATACAAAGTTCGACTATTTACATAAATCCTCAGTGAAAATTGATGATGTAAACTGCCCGAAGTGTAACTCAACAAATAATAAAAAGTTGCTTTCCTCTTTTAGTGCATCGGTTAGCAGTGGTTACTCCTATTCGGGGGGATGTTCCGATGGTTCCTGCTCTGTTCCTGCTTCCACCGGCGGCTGTGCATCAGGTTTGTGCGGTTTGAACTAATTTTTTTGATGATGCGCCTTTTGGCGCATCATTGGTTTTACATACATTTGACCTGCACTATTTTTATTTATAGTTCAAAAGCCACAATTTAATATCAATCCTCCCCCTCATGCATTCAATCTTACGACAATTCCACATTTATGATTCTTATAACCTGACATTTAAATGATTGATTAATCAAAGGTTATCATTAAATTAATATTCTGGTAAAAATTAAACTTTTTGTATAAAACTTTGTTCTAATAGATTAGAGTGAATGAGAAAGGAAATCGAACCGAATGCATCAAAGATTATTAAAGTTTTTAACTGTTGCACTTTTTTTTAGCAGTAGTTTTTATCCGCAAGGTAAATCCGAAAATTTTTATTTAAAAGGAAGAGTACTCGATCTTTCGACCGGAATTGCACTTGAATTTGCGAACATTATCCTGCTTCGTGAAAAAGATAATATGCAGGAACTCGGCACTGTATCCGATAGAGAAGGCAATTTTTTACTTCAGGATATTAATGAAGGGAGCTACTCTCTCAAAATCAGTTTTATCGGTTATGAAGATAATTTAATTAAAGGAATAATTGCCGGTAAGAATAAGAGCATGGACGTTGGCAATATCTTTCTGGTGCCGGTTGCATATGGTGTTGAGGATGTTATTGTTTCAACCGAAAGGGCTCCTGTTTCTTACGAAATAGACAAAAAAGTAATAAACGTTGCTGGACAGCTTGCAGCAGCTTCAGGGACAGCTATTGACATCCTTCAGAACGTACCATCTGTTACAGTTGATATTGAGGGGAACGTTAGTCTTAGAGGCAGCGGTAATTTCAGGGTTCTGATTGACGGCCGCCCGACGATTCTCGATGCGAGTGAAGCACTTCAGCAAATTCCTGCGAGTTCAATTGAAAATATTGAAATAATTACCAATCCATCTGCCAAATTCAACCCGGAAGGGACTGCTGGCATAATAAATATAGTGTTAAAAAAAGCCAAACGTAAAGGTATGAGCGGTGTTGTTGCTCTAAATGGGGGACTTGGCGAGAAGTATGGGGCTGAGCTGCTTGGCGATTATAAAACTGAGGATTTTCATGCAACTCTCGGCCTTGATTATAATGATCGCATTTTCCGGATGACCAACACAGAAAAAAATTGGACTGAAAGTAATGGTATCCGGACATATAGAAACTCTGATGGAAACTCAAACTGGGGAAGGAATTCATATAGCGGGAGAGCGTCCTTTGCATTTGAGCCATATAATGCAGGAAGTATGACATTGGGCGGCAGGTATCGCGATCGTGAACACAGCGGATCAACTAATCAGATATTCACACAATGGAATAATCTCGCCATCCCTTCGGAAACAAGTAATAGCATATCTGAAAGATCGCGCGGAGGATACGGATACGAAATTTTCACAAATTTCACGCATAAATTTGAGATTCCGGGTCATGAAATCTCAGCAGAGATTGATTTTGAATCAGATGACGGAGATGAATTAACAACGAATGAGCTGATTAAGAATGGCAGTATAGTCAGCGGGCAGAGATTCCATGAATTTGATCCGGGGACTGAATTCGGAGCCAAGTTGGATTATGTTCTGCCATTGGGTGAGAAATCCAAATTTGAAGCCGGCTATAACGGTGAATCGGAATTCAGCGATGAGGGGACAGGGTTATTTAATTACAATTCAGCGACCGGAAATTATGTCGAGGACATACTTTTCAGTAATCAGGCTCAATATGAGAAAACAACTCATGCAATATATTCCCTATGCGCAGGTAGTATTAGCGACTTTGGTTATCAGTTTGGTTTCCGGACAGAATACACTGGAAGACAAATTGATCTTGTCAGGACAAATCAGTCATTTTCTGTAAGCAGATGGGATTACTTCCCGAGCGCCCATTTTTCGATGAAATTTGAAGGCGGGAATCAGATAATGACGAGCTATACAAGGCGGATCAATCGTCCCCGGGGATGGGAACTTGAGCCGTTTATTACTCCGGTTGATGCTTACAATGTTCGTTCCGGAAATCCTGATCTTCTTCCGGAGTACATCGATTCTTATGAACTTGGATACCAAATGTTGTTTGGAAAGAGCATTTTCTCAGTCGAAGGATATCACCGTTTTACAATAAACAAAATTGAGCATGTGAGATCGGTATATTCGGATAATATTACATTAATGACCTCGGAAAACGTAGGAGAGGATTATTCTACAGGGATTGAATTGTTTTATAATTTTGACCCGTTAAATTCCTGGAACGTTAACCTGATGGCGAACATATATGATTACCGTGTGAGCGGAAGTATGCTCGGTAATAGTTTCGACAGAAAAAGTTTTAACTGGAATTTGAGATTCAACAACGATCTTAAGATCGGTGAGACAACACAATTGCAGCTTAATTCTATTTATAACAGCGCTTCGGTCTCATCTCAGGGAACAGTTGAAGCTTCGGCTTTTGTAAATTTTGCTGTTAAGCATGAAATCATGAAAGATTTTCTGACTGCAACTCTTCAGGTGAATGATATTTTTGGTACCGCCAAAAGAGAATCTACATATCAGACTCCCGAACTCTATAATTATGGGCTCTCTCAGAGGGAATCACCTGTTGTAATGTTAAATCTCAGATTCAATTTCAACAATTATAAAAATGACCGCCGGGAACAGGGTGGTGATGGAATGGATATGGGTGGACAAGAATTCTGACAGTGTTTATACTTATTCATACTGCCAGGGGTATCATGGAGAATGTGCAATTTGTATTATTCCTTTTGAAGTAACTTAATTGGAAATTCATATATTTACTTATCCTCGTATTAAAAGTAAACCACTCAAGGTAAAAAGATATGCAGAATAAAACGATCATAAAAGGCAGCGGAAATACCGCGATTGTTTATAAAGATGAAAGAATATCCTACAATGAATTACTCGAAAGAATATCTTTCTATTCCTCATTGTATGAAAAACAAGATAAAGTGGCAGTTTTTGCAGCCAATTCACCCGGATGGGTATATGCTTTTTTTAGTGCCTGGAAACATGAAGCTATATCGGTTCCTATCGATTTTATGGCGACTTCTGATGAAGTGGCTTATATTTTGAATGATTGCAAACCGGGAGTCATTTTTTATTCTGATGAAACCGAATCAACGCTGCAAAAGGCGCTTGAAAAAACTGAGCACAAAATAAAGTCAATTAAAATTTCACCGGAACTGTTTCCCGAAACTTCTAATGAGATACGTGAAATTGATGTTCCTGATCCGGAAAAAACTGCTGTCATCATTTATACTTCCGGAACCACAGGTTCGCCGAAAGGTGTGATGCTTTCATTTGACAACCTTCTTGCAAATATCGAAGCTGTTGCAGATGTTATCCCGATATTCACAGCGGAGCGAAATGTATTGGTTCTTCTCCCGCTGCATCATATTTTCCCGCTGCTCGGTACTCTTATTGCTCCACTATCCGTAGGGGCTTTGCTGGCTTTTTCTCCTTCGATGGTGTCGCAGGACATTATAAGTACTCTTCAGAATAATAAGGTTGCTATTATTATCGGGGTTCCCAGGTTGTATGAAGCTATCCGAAAAGGGGTGTTGGACAAAATAAACAAAAACAGTGTTGCAAAGGCTCTTTTCAAAGTGGCAAAGCTTGTTAATTCAAGATCATTTTCGAAGAAGATATTCGGGAAGGTTCATGCAGGTTTTGGTGGTAATGTTCAGTATATGGTTTGCGGCGGCGCTAAATTAAATGAAGCTGTTGCCAAAGATTATAAAACTCTCGGATTCGAAATGCTTGAAGGCTTTGGAATGACAGAAGCCGCCCCGATGATCACTTTTACACGTCCCGGCAGGTGGAAAATAGGATCGGCGGGAGAGAAAATGCATACGCTCGAAGTCACTTCCAGAGATGGTGAAATAATTGCCCGCGGAAGAAATATTATGCAGGGGTATTACAATAAACCAGAAGATACTGCAAAAGTGATTAAGGATGGCTGGCTGCATACAGGGGATCTCGGATATTTTGATAAACAGGGTTTTATTCATATTACGGGACGCTCAAAGGAAATTATTGTTCTTTCTAACGGAAAGAATATTAATCCCGAAGAAATTGAAATTAAATTAAAAAATACAAGTGACATCATTTCGGAAGTGGCTGTATTTGCCAATGAAGATATGCTAAATGCTGTGATCTGTCCCGATTTCAAAGTGCTGCATGAAAAAGGAATTGGAAATTATGAGGAGATATTCCGGTGGGATGTTATTGATAAATACAATAAGGAAACTTCGCCCTATAAAAAGATAACGAAATTTTATCTGAGCAAGGAAGAATTGCCAAAAACAAGACTTGGAAAGATTCAGCGGTTTAAACTGCAGGATATGGTTTCAGGAAAAATTAGTACAAGAAAGAATCAAAAGGAACCTGAATATGAGGAATATACAGTAATCAGGGACTTCCTTAAAGATCAGAAAAAAGGCGATATCCTGCCTGATTCCCATCTTGAGATCGATCTTGGTCTTGATTCACTCGATAAGGTAAACCTATTAGTTTTTCTTGAATCGACATTTGGAATAAATTTAAAAGAAGAAGTTTTCATTCATAACCCGACTGTTGAAAAACTTTCGGCTTATATGAAAGAAAAGAAAAATAAATTCACAGTTGAAGCTGTTCGCTGGAGTGAAATACTAAAAGAAAAGACCGATTTGCGTCTTCCCAAAAGTTGGTTTACCCAAAATCTTTTTAAGAATTCCTCAAGAATTGCTTTTAAAATGTATTTCCGGCTTAAAGGAGAGGGTACAGAAAATATTCCAAAATCTCCATTTATACTTACTCCGAACCATCAGAGTTTTTTTGACGGATTATTCGTGTCCGTATTTCTGAAGGATAAAATATTCAAGAACACCTATTTTTATGCAAAGGAAAAACACGTAAGGAATCCTATTGTAAGGGCATTTGCGAACAGGAATAATGTGATAGTTATGGATTTGAATAAAGATCTTAAACTTTCACTTCAGAAATTGGCGGAAGTACTCAAAAAAGGCAAAAATATTATTATTTTCCCTGAGGGTACACGGTCCACGACTGGTGCTGTTGGTGAGTTTAAGAAATTTTTCGCAATACTCAGCAAAGAATTAAATGTTCCGATCGTACCAGTTTCAATAAAAGGAGCGATTGACGCATTGCCCAAGGGAAGTCTTTTTCCAAGACCATGGAAAAAGATCCAGGTGAAATTTCATAAACCTGTCTATCCGGAAGATAAAACCTATGACTTGCTTTCAGATCAGGTTTTTAAAGAACTTTCCTCTGAGGTTAACTGAGTTATCTGACTATCTCAAGCAAAAGATGATTCTTGAGTACTTTCTGTCCTTCGGATACATGAATTGCTGAAATCTTTCCACTAAGAGGAGAATTTACAGTGTTTTGCATTTTCATAGCTTCCAGGATCAGAAGAGGTTGACCTTCAGTCACTATCTGATCTTTTTTTACAAGAAGTTTCAAAATAAGCCCTGGAATAATTGCAGTAATTTTTCCAGGGTCTTTCACTTTATATCTTTCTCGTTTTAAAAATTTGGTCGTTGCTCTGGTTTCATATCGAGTATCGTCAACTTCGAGTTTAATATTTCTGTCTTCGTTCTGCATAATTAAAAAGGCGGGATACCGTGTTTTTTCTTTACTCTTGTTTCCGATTTGTTTTCTGAGATTTTAATTGCATGAATCAGATAATTTCTCGTCTCTTCGGGGTTAATTACCGCATCAACATGACCATTTGCGGCTGCAATGTATGGATTAGCGAATTTTTCAGTGTATTCCTGGACTTTAAGTTTTCGCATTTCGTCGGGATTTTCTGCTGATTGAATTTCAGCTTTAAATATTATATTAGCGGCTCCTTCAGGTCCCATCACGGCAATTTCGGCGGTTGGCCATGCAAAAACAAAATCGGCGCCAAGGTGGCGAGAGCACATTGCAATATAGCCACCACCGTATGCTTTACGGAGAATAACTGTGATTTTTGGTACTGTGGCTTCACTGTATGCATAGAGAAGTTTTGCTCCATGACGAATAACGCCCGCATGTTCCTGATCAACTCCCGGAAGGTAGCCGGGAAGATCGACCAGAGTTATCAGCGGAATATGGAATGCATCACAGAAACGGATAAACCTTGCGGCTTTATCAGATGAATCAACATCCAGAACTCCGGCAAGCACCAACGGCTGATTGGCAACCAGCCCGACTGTTTCACCATTAATCCGGGCAAATCCAATTACGATATTCGAAGCCCATCTATCCTGAATCTCAAAAAAATCTGAATCATCGCACACTGCTTTGATCACATCCCTTACATCATACGGTTTATAAGGCTCAACCGGAATAATATTTTCGATCCTGATTACCGGTCTCGGCAATTTTGGAGGGAATGGTTTCGCCTTTTTTGTGTTATTCCATGGAATAAAAGTTATCAGTTTTTTTATCTGATCAAAACATTCAAGTTCACTTTTGGCATAAAAATGAGCATTACCCGAAATTTCAGTCTGAACTCTGGCACCGCCAAGATCTTCCATACTGATTTCTTCGCCAAGAACTGTTTTGATAACTTCTGGTCCGGTAATGAACATTTTAGAGATATTTTCAACCACAAAGACAAAATCTGTTAACGCGGGCGAATAAACTGCTCCCCCTGCACAGGGTCCCAGAATAACGGAAATCTGAGGGATAACTCCGGAAGCAAGAGTGTTTCTGTAGAATATTTCGCCGTAACCAGCGAGTGAATTCACACCTTCCTGAATCCTTGCCCCTCCTGAATCGTTGATTCCAATTAGCGGAATTCCAAGTTTGACGGAGTGATCCATAATTTTTGTGATTTTTCTTGCGTGCGCAAGACCGAGTGATCCACCGGCGACAGTAAAATCCTGAGCGAAGATCCCCACGGGGTAACCATAGACAGTGCCTGTGCCAGTAATAACGCCGTCTGCCGGGAGCTTCTTTTTGTCCATGTTGAAATCCTGGCATTTATGCTCCACAAACAGATCATATTCATGGAAAGAATCTCTGTCAAGCAGTGTGGTAATTCTTTCTCTGGCGGTAAGTTTTCCCATCGCAGCCTGCTTTTCGATGGCTTTAACACCGCCTCCCACCTGAGCGCTTTCTTTCCGTGTAAAAAAATCAATTAATTTCTTCGCGAATGACATGCTGATATATTATTACCTAATAAAAAAAAATCTGAGCCAAAATATAGCCGTTTTACTTTTATAAATGAAATTATATCAATCAGATTGCCTGGCTGGATAAAGCTGAGGTGCTCATATTATCAACTCAGCAGAGACATGTACTTTTTTTATTGAAAGTGATTATGTTTACATCTTGTTTATTAAAATTTGATCGAATTAATATTCAGGTGAAAAAATGAAAAAAGTTTTATCATTATTAATATTTGTGCTTTTTATTGGTAGTCTGCAATTCCTCGCACAGGATAAAAAGGTTAAAAATCAGAAAGATTTTCCGGCTCCTCCGGTTGCAGCAATAAAAACAGTTACTTTTGAAGAATTTGGTCATACAAGGACTGATAATTATTTCTGGCTTAGAGAAAAAGAAAACCCCGAAGTTATTGCTTACCTCAATGCCGAAAATGAATATGCTGAAACAGTGATGAAAGAAACAAAAGATCTTCAGGATAAATTGTATTCGGAATTAAAATCCCGCATTAAGGAAGAAGATACGTCGGTACCATACCTGATGAACGGATATTACTACTACTCGAGAACGATAAAAGATCAGCAGTACAGGGTTTATTGCAGGAAACAGAGTAATCTTGATGCAGCGGAAGAAATTGTTTTTGATGTTAATAAGATGGCTGAAGGATTTCCGGCATTTATTTTTGCTGATTTCGAAATCAGTCCTGATAATAAGATCGCTGCTTATATGAGCAATACAACTGGCTCTTATGCGGATTTCACTTTGAAATTTCGCATACTTGCAACCGGAGAAGATATCAATGGTGAAATAACAGGAGTGCAGAGTTTTGCCTGGGCGAATGACAGTAAAACCATTTTCTATGTTATTGGTAATGAAGCGCTGAGACCTTTTAAATTATTCAGATACGAAATTGGTTCTTCTGAGCCCGCCACAGAAATTTTCGAAGAGAAAGATGATCTTTTTAATCTCGCAGTGGGCAGAAGTAAAACCGGAGATTATCTGTTCTCAATTTCTGAGAGTTTCACATCCTCAGAAATCCGTTTCATAAAAGCTGATAATCCTGGAGAGCAATTCAGAGTTTTTATGCCGAGAGCCAAAGATATTGAGTATTCTATTGATCCTCATAAAGACTTTTTCTTAGTTACATATAAAGACAAGGAAAATTACAATTCAAAAATTTATTTAGTTGGATTGGATAATCCTGGTAATATGGCAGGATGGAAGGAAATTGTCCCACACAACGCTGATATAAAAATAGAAAGAGTCGAAATTTTTGATAAGTTTTTTGTAATGCAGACCAGATCAAATGGTTTGCGGGAATTAAAACTGATTGAATTTGCGGGTATGAAAGAAACACCTGTCAAATTTCCTGAACCTGTTTATACAATGGGATTATCTTTCACTCCCGAATTCAATTCAGCTAAATTCAGATATACCTATATGTCTCTCAACCGCCCTGCAAGCACATATGATTATGATACTGAAACTGGTTTAAGTATTCTGCTTAAGGAACAGGAAGTTCCGGGCGGATTTAATTCATCGGATTATGCAGTTGAAAGACTCTGGGCAGATGCCCCCGATGGAAAAAAGGTTCCGATGGCTATCGTTTATAAAAAGGATTTGAAGAAAAATGGAGAGAACCCTGCTTTTCTCTATGCCTATGGTTCATACGGAGCTACTACTGAGGCGTACTTTAATTCTTCAGTCATTAGTCTGCTCGACAGGGGATTTGTTTATGGAATTGCCCAAGTACGCGGCGGAAGTGAACTTGGGGAAAAATGGTATGATGATGGTAAACTTTTTAATAAAATGAATTCATTTACCGATTTTATTGCCTGTTCCGAGAAGCTTATAAAGGAAAAATACACAAGCAGCGAAAAACTTGCTGTTTATGGCGCCAGCGCAGGCGGTCTTCTTATGGGCGCGATAGCAAATCTCAGACCTGATCTCTATAAGGTAATTATTGCCGGTGTTCCATTTGTTGATGTAATTAATACTATGCTTGATGAATCTCTGCCTCTTACCACTCAGGAATACGAACAGTGGGGCAATCCGAATGAAGAAGAAGCTTACAGGTATATTTTATCCTATTCTCCATATGATAATATTCAGGCGAAAAATTATCCGGATATTCTTGCAACCGGCGGATTGAATGATTCACAGGTTGGTTATCATGAACCATCGAAATGGGTTGCAAAGTTGAGAGCTATGAAAACGGATGACAACATAACATTATTAAAGATTAATATGGACTCCGGGCATGGAGGTGCCACAGGCAGATTTGGACAATTGAAAGAAATAGCATTCGAATATGCGTTTATCCTCAGCCGGATGGGGATTTTTGAATAATTTTCGAATATTTTATGCTTATTAGCTGTAAGCATAAATAGTTATTTTTTAATGATTTATAGTTCCGTGAACTTTTTCGGCTAAAAATTCCTTATTTTTGCAGTACCAAACCGGACACTCTTTTGAGGGTGTCCGGTTTGTTTTTTGTTATAAGTGATAAATGCTGCTCTGAGAGCGGTAATCAGGAGAAAGTGTGACGGATATCAGAAACATAGCAATAATTGCTCACGTTGACCATGGAAAGACCACCCTTGTTGACCAGATTTTGAATCAATGTGAAGTATTCAGAAAAAACCAGGTTGTTAGAGAGAGATTTCTGGACTCAAATGACCTTGAACGGGAACGGGGAATTACGATCCTGGCAAAAAATATAAGCGTACCTTATAAACATCTTAAAATAAACCTGATTGATACTCCCGGACATGCTGACTTCGGAGGCGAAGTTGAACGTGTACTGAAGATGGCTGATGGTGTTCTTCTACTAGTTGACTCCTTCGAAGGCCCGATGCCGCAAACCAGATTTGTTCTGCAGAAAGCCCTTAATCTCCACCTTAAGCCGATTGTGGTAGTGAATAAAATTGACAGACCTGATAACAGACCCCAGGAAGTTCTTAACGAAATCTATGATCTGTTTATTGAACTCGATGCCAATGAAGAACAGCTTGAATTTCCGGTACTTTATGCAAGCGGAAGGGAAGGATGGGCTGTTAATGAAATTGGGGATGAAAAAACAAATTTAACACCTCTTCTCGATGCGATAGTCGGATATATTCCCGCACCGCCGCTGATTGAAGGGGGAGTGCAGCTTCAGATTACAAGTCTGGATTACAGTGATTATCTTGGCAGGATTGGAATCGGGCGTGTTTTCAGGGGCAATCTTCTTAAAACGACAAAACTTTCAGTCATTAAACGTAACGGAACAGTACATGAAGTAACTCCAAGACAGATATTCTGTTTTGAAGGGGTGAGCAGAGTGGAGACCGATTTTGTTGCATGCGGCGATATTTGTGCGCTCGTAGGCATTGAAGATATAGATATCGGCGATACAATTGCCGATTCTGAATTTCCAGATCCGCTGCCTATTATTGCAATTGATGAACCCACAATATCAATGACCTTTACTGTTAACAATTCTCCCTTTTATGGTAAGGAAGGGAAGTATGTTACATCGCGTCATATCCGCGACAGGCTTATGAAAGAGCTGGAACATAACGTAGCGCTGAGAATTCAGGAAACGGGCTCTCCGGATTCACTAAAGGTTTCCGGGAGAGGTATTCTTCATCTTTCGATTCTTATTGAAAATATGCGTCGGGAGGGTTATGAATTACAGATCCGTGAACCAAAGGTAATTTACAAGGAGATAGACAGCAAAAAAGCCGAACCGATTGAAATTCTTACAGTTGATGTTCCGGGTGAACTTGCCGGTAAAGTGATTGAACTTGTTGGACAGCGCCGCGGTGAAATGCAGAAAATGGAAAGTAAAGGATCAATTACTGCAATTGAGTTTCATATTCCTTCAAGGGGAATTATGGGGCTCAGGACAAAACTGCTGACAGCCACCTCCGGTGAAGCTGTGATGCATCACAGATTTTATCAGTATGAATTCTTTAAAGGTGCGATTGGCAAAACAAAAAATGGCGCTCTTATTTCAATGGAAGATGGACCGGTTACCGGCTATGCCCTGGATGGACTTCAAGACAGGGGCAGATTTTTTGTCGATCCCGGCGAAGTGGTTTATAAAGGTCAGATCGTTGGAGAAAGTAATAAGGATATTGAGATGGAAGTAAATATCCAGAGGGGTAAAAAACTCACAAATATGCGCGCTTCAGGTTCTGATAAGGCAATTAAAATAGCGCCATCAGTGAAATTCAGCCTTGAAGAAGCCCTTGAATACATCGGGGATGACGAAATGGTTGAGGTGACCCCGAAATCAATCCGTCTCCGCAAACTTTACCTCGATCCTCACGAGAGAAAGCGATTCAATCTGGGGAAAATAGCTTCCAAAGAAAATTAAAATATTTGAATTTGCGGCTGACTTCATTCTCAGAAAATGAATCGGCAGATTATTCTTTATTATACATCTGGTGAAGATTCCGGGATATGCGAATACCTTATTTAGTTTAAATGAGGCAGCATCTTCCCGGAAAATCTCTTAATTCATCAGATGGTTTTTTTATGCCTGCCTGCTCGATCTGATTATAATATTAGACGTCAGAATTTCCTGCCGCAATCGTTTTTATTAACTATTCTTCATAATAATTATCAATTGAATCAGTTTCCTGCTTATATTTGAGGGTTACCTTATTGAGCCGGGAAAATATTTTTCATGCAAAACCTTCTTTTTATTCTAAACCTTACTCTGCCTGTTTTTTCAATTATTTTTCTGGGTATTTTTCTGAGGAAAATCAAACTAATCGATGAGCATTTCAATGCTGTGGCATCACGATTAGTTTTTAACGTATCACTCCCGGCTTTTCTTTTTATGAAAGTCATAATTATTGATTTCAGCGAATTTTTTGATCTGGCTTTTATGGCTTTTGCGGTAATTGGCTCGGTACTTTCATTTGCAGGTACATGGTTATTTGTCCATTTTTCAGATATGCCATCCAAAAGCAAAGGAACCTTTGTGCAGGGAGCCTTCCGGGGAAATTTTGCGATAGTAGGTCTGGCAGTAATAGCAAGCGTTCTCGATAAAAACGCTCTGACGAAGGGCGCTTTTCTTCTGACATTTATCCTTCCTATCTACAACATTTTATCCGTAATAGTTCTTCTTGCCTATAATAAAGAGAGCAGCGGCAGAAGTGTTACCGGGTTTTTAAAAGAACTTGCGGCAAATCCACTTATCCTGGCGGTGCTTGCAGCAGTTATAATAAATATCACAAATGTTCCTGTACCAAAAGTTATCACGAAATCCGGAGAATACCTTGCTGCACTCACTTTGCCGCTTGCCTTGATAGGAATCGGGGGCTCGCTCGATTTTACGGCTGCCCGCAGAGCATCGTCGATGGCGTTCAATTCAACTGTAATAAAGATTATTGTTATTCCGGCTGTTTTTACGGGAGCAGGATATTTTGCCGGTTTCCGGGGGAGCGATCTTTCTTTGCTGCTTATATTTTTCGGTTGCCCCACAGCAATTGCCAGTTATGTTATGGCGGAAGCTTTAGGCGGCGATATTAAACTTGCCGGAAATGTTATCGTGCTTACTACAATTGGGGCTGCGGCTACGATTTCTCTCGGGCTTTTTATTCTCACTTTTCTGAATTGATTTTACAGTGTCCGATAGGTCAATAAAACAGCAGATTGGCCCGGTGAAGCAATTCAGACTGAAATCAAGCTACCTGAAAAAATCGCAGAATTTTTTCGTGAAGCTCGCTGAACTGGAATGGTTTTGCAAGAAAATCATCACAGCCTGCACTTGCAGCATTCTGCCTGTCTTTTGGATATGCATGGGCTGTCACTGCAATCACAGGAATATGCGAATATTTTTCCGATGCTTTTAATTCACTCGTCAACTGAAGCCCGTTTTTATGACCCAAAATTGAAATATCCATCAATATCAGATCGATATCAACACTTTCCAGGGCGGCATAGACGGTATCTTCAGAATCCGCAAAAGCAGTTTTATATTTTTTTCGAAGTGATCTGTTAATAAGATCCAGGTTGAATTTGTCATCCTCAACAATCAGGACCGTTTTCAAGTCATTCATGTCCTCTAAATTTTCCACTTTATCCATAAAATCAATTATTTCTTTTGGTTTTATTAAATTCAATAGTAAATGTTGTTCCCAGGCCTTTTTGGCTTTGGACGCTAAGTGAAGCATCATTCATTTCGGAAAATTCTTTGGCAAGTGATAAACCCAGTCCCACTCCTTCATATTTCCTTCCGTAGCCCATTTCTTCCTGATTGTAAGGTGCAAAAACATGAGGCAGCAGGTCGGCTCTGATCCCAACACCCGAATCAACTACTTTTATCTGCATGGAATGATTTTCACCCTCTGTCATAATCAATTCTACTTTTCCTTTATTTGTGTATTTTATTGCATTATCAAGAAGATGAATTAGGGTCTGTCTTAACAAATAGTTATCGGCAGATAGAATCACCGGACCAAAATCATTTCTGAAAGATAATCCAATCTTCTTCAATTTTGCAAGCATCATAAATCTGGATAAACATTCACTGCATAAATTCTCGAGATCAATATTTTCTTTTTCAAGGATGAAATCACCACTACGGATTCGCGAATAATCGAGAATGAGGTCAAAAGTGCGGACAATTCTTTCAGAGGATTCTTCAATTCCACTGAACATCCCTCGGTCTTCTTCATCAATCCTGTCGAAGTAAGTTTCCTTTATAACGTTTGTGTACCCAAGTATTCCATTTAATGGCGTTCGTATTTCATGGGAGATATTATTAATGAACGAATCTTTCAGAATACTGGCAGATTCCGCCTTTTCTTTTGCTTCGGTCAGTTCCTCAATCATTCTCTGTCTTTCATGATCAGTTTTAATTCGTAGCTTTATCTCCTTTCTTTTATTAACCAGGTAGATTCCAAGTACGACAACAATTATTAACAAAATGAAAATTATTATAAGCAGGTTTATTTGGTTTTGTTTTTCCCTTATCTGAACATTTTTTATCTCTATCTGTTTATCCCTTAATTCAACTTCAAGTTTTTTTTCGACTTCGGAAATTTTAAGCGCTTTATCCAATGAGATTATTGAATCTTGAATTTCATCGTATTTTTTAAGATACAAAATGGCGCTTTTATAATCACCAAGATTTTCATATACTCTGGAGAGACTTAACATATTTTGGGATATCATTGGAAGGTCATTAATAGGTTTTAATTTCTCATTGGAACGGAGAAAGTAGTTTTCAGCCATTAAGAGGGCAGTCCGCTTATCTGAAGGATATAATTCACATTTATTTCCTTCAAAAAACTGATCTTCTGAAGCAGAAAGAAAAATCTTTCCAATATCGGCGAGAAGACTTGAAAGAAGATATATGTTATCGAGTTTTCCGGCTATTTCGAGCGCTTGAAATGCAAATTTTAGCCCGGAGCAATAATCTTTATTATTAATTTTTATATCTGAGAGGTTCAGAAGTGTATTCGCAATAATTTCTTTAAGATTTAATTCTTTTGCTAATGCCATTGTTTTATTGAGATTCTCAACCGCTTTATCATAGTTTTGGAGCGATGTGTATGTGATCCCCAAATTATTGTAACTTCTCATTAAATCAAGTTTATTTCCTAGCTCAATATTTAATTCAACTGCCCGGTCTAAATATTCGATTGACTTTTCATAATTCTTCATTATTCTATAAAGATTACCGATATTATTACAGGCGTATGCTTCCCCCTGTTTATCTCCAGCCATGATATATGAGTTAAGGGACTTTCGGAAATAATCAAGCGATTTTGGGAAGTCGCCCTTAACTCCATAATTAATACCAATATAATTATTCGAGAGGGCAATGCCTTTATCCCAGCCTGATTTTTCGGCAAGATCTAACGCCTTTCTTCCATAAAAGATACCGGAATCTGTATCAAAATTGTAGTAGTTGAAGGATATTTTACCCAGTATTTTAACGCGGTCTGTGTCGCCAGGAGCCTCTGCACAGGCTGATTTGAGAGAATCGATAAGTTCCAGCCCTGTTTTCTGTCCATACGCAGAGATAATGGGGATCAAAAACAATAGCCATAGTCGCAAAGGCTGGATATAGCTGAACATATCCGGGATTTTAAAGACTGCATTTTTTTTCAAATTCACAGTTTCCAAGAAATTGTTCCCTTTATCAGAATACAAAATAACCAATTATTCTTTCGGGTGAAAAGAATAATTGGTTAAATATTAAAATAAATCGAATGAAAAATATTGTTCTGAGGGGAAATTGTGAATTTCTGACAGTGAGCCTATTTGCTGAGACACAGTAAATATGTGGTATTTTTTACAACAGATAAGTTTATTGAAAAAATACTCATTTATTCAGCCCGAATTGTTTCATCTTTTTGAACAGGTTCGATCTGTCGAGCCCTAGTTCATTCGCAGTGTTTTGCAAGTTCCACTCATTTTTCTTAAGAGCACGTTCAATAAAAATCTTTTCAAACTCGGCTTTGGCGTTTTTCAGATTATGTTCATCCGGAGCAATATCCAGGATGGCTTTAAAATTATTCTTACCGTAAGCTCGTTCAACATCAATCTGCGTAATTAATCGGCCATCGGCAAAAATCACGACCCTTTCTATAAGGTTTTTTAATTCCCGAACATTTCCCGGGTAGTCATAATCGCAAAGAAGTAATTCTGCGCCGATATCAAACTCAAGATTATCTTTTTTATATTCAACTGAAAATTTTTCGAGGAAGTATTTAGCAAGTGTTATTATATCCTCTTTTCTTTCCCTGAGCGCAGGAAGTCTTAACTGTATTGTATTCAGTCTGTGGAAAAGATCTTCTCTGAAAGTACCTTCCTGCACCATTTCAGCAAGGTTTTTATTTGTTGCTGAGATTATCCTGACATCAACTTTAACAGATTCATTTTCGCCGATAACCTCAATTTCGTTTTCTTCAAGCACACGCAGCATCTTAGCCTGAAGGCGCGGATCCATATCGCCAATTTCATCGAGAAATATGCTTCCTCCATCGGCTGCAAGGAATTTGCCCTTTTTATCGCTTGTGGCTCCGGTGAACGAGCCCTTTTTATGCCCGAAAAGTTCAGATTCGAGCAATTCGCCCGGAATAGCGGAGCAATTGATCGTGATATATGGTTTATGAGTTCTTTTGCTGTGATAGTGGATAGCCGCAGCTACAAGTTCTTTACCGGTTCCACTTTCGCCTGTTATCAGCACTTTCGCGTTTGTTGGGGCAAGCTGTTTAATATCGGTATGCAGTTTTTTAATTACTCCGCTTTCGCCGATTATTTTTTGTATTGTCGAAGGTTTGCCCCTGAGATTCTGCATTTCTTCAAAAATCCGGCTTTTTTCAAGAGCTTTTTCAATCGTGATATAAAGCCTTTCCGGATCGACAGGTTTTTCAATAAAGTCGTAAGCCCCTTTTTTTATCATTTCGACCGCGGTTCCGATTGTGCTTTCACCGGATATCATAATTACAGGGCAGTCCGGGAATCTGTTTCTGATTATTTCGAAGAGCTCGGTGCCGTTAAGCCGAGGCATATTTACATCGAGCAGGAAAATGTCGTAATTCTTTTTTTCAATCAGGTCCAGGACTTTAAGAGAATCTGATTCCACATCGGCGCAGTACTTTTTCAGCCTTAGTACTTTCAGCAGGGCATGAAGATATTCAGGTTTGTCATCAACCGCAAGTATTTTCGCCGGGCTATTCATTCTTCTCCATTCTTGGTAAGGAAATCTTAAACGAAGTGCCATTGCCTCCGGAAGATTCGACGGAAATTGTTCCGTTGTGTTCCTCAATAATATTCTTAGCAATTATTAAGCCAAGTCCTGTGCCTTCGGATTTTGTGGAAAAATATGGTTCGAATATCTTTTCCAGATTCTCATGTTTTATACCTGGTCCAGTATCGGCAACTCTGATCCAATATTTACCATCAGCCTTGCCCGATTCAATTTTTATTTCGCCGCCTTTACTGCCCAGAGCTTCAATTGCATTTTCTATCAGCGCTTCAAGTACCTGCTCCATCTGTGTCGGATCGCAGAAAAGCACTTCTTCCGGGGATTCAAGCTGCAAATTCAGTGAAATGCCGCTTTTGAAATAACTCTGGAAACGCTGCAGAGAGAATTGTATCAGCTCTTCAACAGCGATAAGTTTTTTTACAGGTTTGTTCAGATTCGAAAGCTGGAGGAAATTCCTTGTAAGATTCGATATTCTGCGGGTTTCCTTTGAGATATAATAAAGATCGTCCAGGTATTCAAATTTATTTTCCAGATCTGAATTTTCAATCCTTTGCTGGAGTGCGCTCACATTCAACTGTATTGTAGAAAGCGGCGTTTTAATATCATGTGCTATTTTCTGCGAGGTTTTCGACCAGGCTTTAATCCTCTCGGCGGAGACCGGTTCTGTAAAGTTTATCAGTTCAATCAGATAGCCGATAATATAATCGGAGTAAAATCTGAAGGGAGTTATTATTATCCTTCCGCTGAATTCCTTTTCGTCTTTCACCCAGGAAATATTATCTGAAATGATGCTTTCTGACCCAATGCTATTTTTAATTATCATATAAACCGGAGAGAACCGATCCAGTAATTCGTCATATTTTTTTTTGCGGTAAGATTTATTTTCAAAGCGGAGAGTATCAATAAAATTATCGTTGAGATACTTGATGCGTAGTTTTTCATCAAGCAGCAGTATTCCGTTGGCGTTTGAATTTATGAGGCGCTGTTTGGTTCTGTAATCGAGGAAAAAACGGATAAATAAATAAAAGCTACCGCGAATCCCCAAATTTAGAACAAAAAAAAATGCAGGAGCAATCAAAAATATATATGAGTAAAAATAGTTTGTGGAAAGTGAAAGAGTAATCAGGTTTCGATTATTATAGAAGTGAAAGTAAGGGAATTCATCGGATGACGATTTGCTAGTATTATACCGGTTTTCGGGTGTATGCAATTTATCAATACGCTTATCCGAAATTTTCGCAATAACTTCGGCATTCCCATCAATAAATATTATTTCGGGGTCATTTAATAAAAATCCAATATTATCGGTTAAGGACCAAAGTGAAGCAAATTGCAGTGAAGAATCTTTCGTAACGGTTCGATAAGCACTGTCTAATACCATGATCTTATTTTTACCTGCAAATAAATAATGCGGTCTGCCTTCGGTTTGCAGTTTAATAAAACCAGAGTCAAAAAAGATACTATCCGAAAACATTACCCGAAGCGAATTATCTGGCATCAAAGAAAATATTTTTGTTTCGGTAGAAAACGAATCATTACGATATGTTCCAATAATAAAAGAATCGTTTTCATTAAAAACAGCAGTTATTCCTCCGGTGTATCTCGCAAGATTATAAGGTTCCCGGATCAGTTCTAATTTATTATTGAGTATAAACACCCATGCATAATAATCACTGTATGGGTATTTTTCACCGTCATTTCCATGGGGTGTTGCGATAGAAATAATTTTCTTAAATCTGCCATCATTATCATTAATTACGAATAATTTATAAAAACCGGCTGTATTGCTGAATTCGTATTGTGTTTCAAGAGTATTTATGTCAAGAACAAGCAGAGAACGGCACCGGAAATTAAAAGCTCCGTTTACCTGAACGAGACATTTTCTTTTTCCGTCATCGGGATCAGTAAAAAACTGAAGATCAAAAAATTCTCCTGGCACCCAGGGTTTGCGATTAGCGCAGTCTGCAATATCATAGAAAAACTTTTCATTAAAGACAAGATGCTCCCGGGCGATATCATAAACAGTGAGGTGGGTACCTTCTTCAGAATGGCTGAAAACAATAAGGTCATCAATTCCATCTTCTGTCCAGTCTCTGAAAATAACATCTTCCGGGTGGATCAGGTAGTTAAAAATGAGCTGCTCGCGGATTATTGTAGTGAGTCCTTCGAAAATAACTATTGTATGGCCCCCAAGCCTGTCGCAGTTATATAACCTGAACTGAGAGTAATTGCCGTCATGCTTCAGATCGTGATAAAGCATAACCTCAGAATGATTTCTTATCTCTGATTTTATTATTACATCATATTTGTAAGTATAAGTTCTGACAAGAAAAACAATAATAGCAGTTATTAACAAAGAAGTTATACCGATAAAAAGATGCCTTCTTTTCATTTTCAATCAATATTAGTTTTCCTGAAAATATGTTTAAAAATGATAAGAGTCAATAATTCGAGCCTGTTGTATTTTTTACAACAAAAATGAGGGGGGCATGTTGCAGAAATGCAACAGAAGAGGGGGAGGGGGGAAGCGAAACATTATGGAGAATTTATAAATACTTTAATATTCGAAGCAGAGAGATGTGTTTTTTATGAACAATTTACGACTGGAACAAAACTGGCATGATAATTGGCATACTGGTATTGGAAAAGCTATTTCAAAACCAGGGAGGTTATTATGAGGACTATTTATTTATTTATTTTTTTAATTATTCAGACAATTGGTATTACTGCACAACAGATACCAACAAAAACAAGTGAAAAGAATTCTGAACAATTTCAACAGAAAAGGGAATGGGTTGACGGTGTGGAAATGATAAGTGATACTTTTTATCCTTATCCACAAGGGACTGGTGAAGTTTGGAAAGCTTTATTAGGGAACTATGGAAAAAATATTGGTAACCCTAAATGTGGCAAGGATGGTCTTGGTGCAATAGCAAGAGGATGGGCTGTTTTTGATATTTATGATATTCCAACCAATGCAACAATCCAAAGTGCAATAATCTGGGCAAACTGTAATGATGCTTCATCCGACGCAACACACAGGATTTATGTAAAAGAAATTAATATTATTAATCCTATCACTCAAAGTGCTTCTGAAGTTTATAATGGATTTACTTCAGTTAATTACTCCTCAAGTTGGAACGCCATGACTACAACAGGATGGACTAGTGTCAATTTAAATTCTAATGGTATAAACGCTTTACAAAATGAGATATCTGGTGCAGATTTTATAGTTGGATTCATGGAGGTTGGAGAAAATGCTGATCCTGGGACATTTCGTGGATATAGTTATAACGAGCCATATATGATAGTTACATATACCGTTCCTCCGCAATGTGATTTAAGCATGTTTTACCCAAATGGTGGCGAGACGTTTACTGCCGGCAATAATTTGGATATTTGGTGGGATGGAACCATTCCAAGCAGCGTCAAACTTGAATTATACAAAGGTGGAAGCTTTAACAGGACAATAGTGAGCAGCACCTCAAATGATGGTTATCATTCCTGGACAATTCCTTCGGATATTTCAAGCGGAAATGATTACAAAATCAAAGTCACAGATGTTAATAATTCAAGCTGTTATGATTACAGCAATAATAATTTCACCATAAATGCAGCATTACCTGATCTCATAGTCAATTCTTATTCCTCAAACCCAGCTCAGGTTTATCCCGGAGAGACAATTAATGTTTCATGCCAGATAAAAAATATTGGAAGCGGATCAGCCGGTTCAAGTCGCGTTGGTTATTATATATCATCAAACTGCGGTTCATCTTTGACCTTTCTTGATTATGACGGGGTGTCATCTCTTGATCCTAATGGAACAAGTAATGAAAGTGAGACTTTGACAATACCATCAAACACTTCACCAGGTTTTTATTATGTTACATTTATTGCTGACTATCAGAATTCAGTAACTGAGAGCAATGAAAATAATAATACAAGCTGCGGGGATGCTTTCTTTGAGGTACGTAATCCTCCGCCTACAATTACCGTAAGCCCGTCATCTCTTGATTTCGGAAATGTGAATGTGGGTTCAAACTCATCAGTGCAATCCTATCAACTTTCGGGCAGCAATCTAACTAGCAGCATTACAGTGCAGTCACCCAATGGATTCGAGATTTCATCAAATGGCAGTAATGGCTGGGGTAGTTATCTGAACTATAACAATTCCGGAGGTTCAGTATCTGCTAATGTTTATGTTCGTTTCAGTCCGGAAATCGTTCAGACATACAGCGGAAATATTACAAATACATCTTCTGGAGCCACAGAACAAAAAGTCAGTGTTTCCGGAACCGGTTTGGATATCGCACCCAATGCGCCGGGCAACCTGTTTGCCCAGGCAAACAGCAGCACACAGATAAACCTGCAATGGACTGACAATTCAAATAATGAAACCGGATTTAAAATAGAACGGAAAACTGCGGCTGGTCAATATGAGCAGATCGGCATGACAGGAATGAATAGCACCACATATTCCGACCAGGGTTTAATGCCGAACACAACGTATTATTACCGGGTTGCAGCTTATAATTCAATCGGTAATTCAAATTATTCGAATGAAACAAATGCAACAACTCCGGATATTGCCCCCGCTGCACCAGGCAATCTTACTGCCAATTCGGTAAACAGCACACAGATAAACCTGCAATGGACTGATAATTCTAATAATGAAACCGGATTTAAAATAGAACGGAAAACAGCAACGAGTCAATGGGCGCAGATTGGCATGACGGGAATGAACAGCACTACATATTCCGATCAGGGTTTAACGCCGAATACAACTTATTATTATCGTGTTGCCGCTTATAATTCAATAGGTAACTCGAATTATTCAAATGAGGCTAATGCAAAAACTCCGGAAGTAGTACCTCTTTCCCCGGCAAACTTTAATGCAGAAGCACTTCAATCACCTTTAAGAATATATTTAACCTGGTCGGATCTGGCTAATAATGAACTTGGATTTAAACTGCAGAAGAGTATGGATGGGCAGCCATGGCAGGATCTGATAACTCTTCCCGTAAATACAACAAATTATTCAGATGCGATAGCTTTTTCCGGTACCTACACTTATCAGATATGCGCATATAATTCTGCCGGGAATTCGGGTTATGTGACTTCATCTCCCCAGACAGTAACATCATTGAAAGGTATTGAGTTTCAGGGCGGGATACCAGAGCAATTCACATTATTCCAGAACTATCCCAATCCATTTAATCCGGCTACAAAAATTCAATTCGGTCTTGAGGAAGAGTCAGTAGTCTCACTACGTATATTTAGTATTATGGGTGAACAAATTAATGTCCCACTTTTCGGTGAAGTATTAGGGAGCGGTTTTTATAGTTTGAATATTGACTTGGGTCAATTCTCTTCAGGAGTATATCTTTATTTACTGACTGCAGAATCAACGATGAGTTCAAAGAAATTTAAAGAAACAAAGAAAATGATATTAAGTAAGTAATTATAAGACCAGAAAGCAGGGCTGGCATTTGCAGCCCCGCTTTTTATTTCCCTGGTTAAATTCCTATTCTGAAAATGGCTATTAAGTTTGTGCTTGTTTAGTTCAAAAATACTTGTCACTAATAAAAATATCTATCGGGCACTATGAAATATTTCATTCTTTTTCTATTTCTTCTCACCTTCAATTTCGCTTGCGGGCAGGAGAAAGAGAGATGTGAATACTGGTATGAATTACATAGTTTCCACATCAATGATCTGAAGCCGTTCCAGATAATCCAGGCAAATGACAAATACGGTTTTCGTCTGGTTT
>Ga0172375_10002532_pt1 | contig 28387 bp, 26 predicted proteins | sample LakKiv1m_FD_114537 | JGI IMG/M metagenome (GOLD analysis project Ga0172375, IMG submission 114537) | Freshwater microbial communities from Kabuno Bay, South-Kivu, Congo - kab_092012_11.1m | ecosystem: Environmental > Aquatic > Freshwater > Lake | place: Democratic Republic of the Congo... | reverse complement strand
GAGGAATAAAGAATCGAGTACCCCGACAAGTCGGGGTTAAAACCCTCCTGAGCTGCCAGGATGAAGTCCGGGGCTATGTGAAGAGGAATAAAGAATCGAGTACCCCGACAAGTCGGGGTTAAAACCCTCCTGAACAGCCAGGATGAAGTCCGGGGCTATGTTTGGAGAGAGTTAATCCGGCAAGCACAGGTGTCGGAGCTTATGCGGCTTACTTGATGGGGCTTGAATTTATAGATGAACAGTCACCTGTTTGAATGCCGGATTAATACCAGAAAGTGATTCTTCGTCCTTTCATATCGGAACTATATGTTTCCAGTACCATGGATTTGATGGCGGAATTGTGATTTTTTTGATAATATTTGTACATTAGCCGTATTAGTATCCCGAGTAGTACCCTTTTACAGCATTATTTTCTGTAACTCGAAATTACTGATCTGATACAGTCCATGTTCAAAGTTAATAATGAATCTCACTATCTGAGAGTGGAGGTTACTGGTGATGTTGACCAGCAAACCCTCTACGATGCCCAGAGCGAGCTCATGCGGCATCCCGAATACCCTCACAAGAACTCTCTCTGGGTATTTGACGATGAGTTTGTCTGTGGCTTTTCGAATTATGGCCTTTTCGATATGATCGACAGGATTAAAGCTTTTTTCCCTGTCGGAGGAACAAAAGAAAAAGGGGCCATATTGGCATCGAGCGGTCTTCACTACGCCTTTTTCAAGCTTTTCTGCGAAGAGGCTGAACGCAAGGGAATTCCGTTCAAGATGATGCCGTTCAGGAACCTTCATGAAGCTGAATCCTGGTTGTTGGGTACGGGCAGGTAATTACCCCTCTTTTCTTTGCCACACCTTTTCGATTGTCAGCACAAAGCTTTCAGCCACGAGGGCTTCTGTTCGTGGCTGGAAGCGACGTGGTAATCTGCGCCCATCGAATAACTTCCCTTTACAGACGCACCTGAACAGATAATTCATGCGTCATTGCAATTATGATATGACATGAGGGGAAAAAGAGTGAAAGAATGAGAAAACCTGTTTTGATTATTCTGCTTCTCTTGTGCACTCTGTCCGGCAGTTTGCCGCATGCTCGATCCGATCCTGCAAAATCGGTATGCGGCCAGGCCGATACGGTTGGATTCGCGCATAGGTCCTGGCAGATGGATTCTGTCATGGCAAGAATCAACGTGCTCAATCGGGACGATCTGGTTCGTACGCAACAGCCAGAGGGAACCATGTGGCGGGCGGCGATCTGTCCGCACGACGATTATACTTACGCGAGCTGGCTCTATCCTGCCGTACTGCGGAATATCAAGGCAAAGACGGTCATCATTTTCGGCGTGGCGCACAAGGCTTGGCGCTACGATCTCGAAAACAGGCTTGTTTTCGACAGTTTCAGCTCATGGCGTGGCCCGTATGGAGCGGTAAATGTGTCTCCTTTGCGGGATGCAATTATCCATCGCTTACCCGCAGACATGGCTGTCGTGCATGATTCTGCGCAAACAACGGAATATTCCGTCGAGGCGTTGATTCCGTTTCTGCAGTACCAGAACCGGGATGTTGAAATCATCAGCATTCTGGTGCCTTTCATGAATTTTGAACGGATGCAATCCATCAGCCGAAATCTTGCCAGGGCGCTCTTTGCTACGATGAAAAAGAATGATTTGCGCTGGGGTGAAGATATTGCCATTCTTATTTCATCAGATGCGGTGCATTACGGCGACGAAGCGTGGGGTGGGCATAACTTCGCCTATTATGGAACAGACAGCAAGGCCAATGCACTCGCGGAAGCGCATGATCGTGAAATAATCAGCACCTGTTTTGAAGCGGAATTGACAACGGAAAAGATCGCCAGATTTTATTCCTACACGACCGATCCAGATGATTTCAAAAAATCCCGATGGAGCTGGTGTGGCCGCTATGCAATACCGCTCGGATTGTTGACGGCGCACGATCTTCAGGCTCTGGAAAAAAGTCGTCCCCTCACGGGAGTTACGGTCGCCTACGCTACAAGCATCAGTCGCCCGCATCTGAAAGTCGATGATCTGGATATGGGCAAGACGGCGATTGCCACGCAGCGGCATTGGGTCGGTTATCCGGCGATCGGGTTTCGGTAAGGTATGAGAAAGTGCTCTTTGCAGGGGGTTAAATTCTAATATCAATGTTAGTCTTGCTTTATGACTGGTGACGCCGAATACATTCAACATTATGCAAGCGTTGAGTCGTTAGCGCTCATACTGAGTTGCCGTCACATAAGGTTTTTTCGACTTGATCGTATCGATGACTTGCGCGATGCGCAGACGCATCTCGGAATTGAATCTGGCAAGTATTTTTTCACCAGTTGCTGGACCCGGAGTGCGGAAGGCGATTGCGAGTTCTGGTTTTCACCGGTTTCGCTTGCTTGAAATCGGGGTGTTTCGTCGCATCAGTTGAGGGAAATCGCGCGACATGTTTATGAGAATCAACCAATTCACCTGTATTCCGGCTTCGTCTGCTTTCCAGTCGCTCTTGTCTTCGTCCTCTGTCGTATCTGCTCTGATTCTTCGTCAGTGTATCAGACGATTGGTTCTTGTATTTCCATTTTTTTCCTCCTCAGAGAAATAGAGAACGACCTCACCTCCGCTTCAGGTTTCTGAAAATCTTCAGCGTGGCTTCGGAGAGGTTGAGGGTGTAGAAGTGGATGCCTTTGACTTTGTGGTCGAGCAGCTCCTGCACCTGGCTGGTGGCCCAATTGACACCGATTTCGGCGACCTCTTTGTCGTCTGCTGCTTCGAGCACTTTGCGGAGCAGCTTTGACGGAATTCTTGAGCCGAGTGCCAGCTCGCCCATACGGATCATGCCTTTCTTCGTCATGACGGGCATTATGCCGGGGATGATCGGCACGGTGATGCCTGCAAGCTCGCAACGCTCGACGTAGTCGAAGTAGTCGCGGTTGTCGAAGAAGAGCTGCGTGACGATGTAGTCGGCTCCGGCATCCACCTTCTCCCTGAGGAATTCAAGCTCCTTCATGCGGTTCGGCGTCTCGGGGTGGCCTTCGGGGAAGCCGGCAACACCGATGCCCATTTCGGGGAAGTTCTCCCTGATGAACCTGACCAGGTCGATGGCATGCGGGAAGTCTTTGATTGCCTCTTCGAGCGTGGGGATGTCAGCGGGTTTGTCCCCTCTGAGCGCGAGCACGTTGGTTATGCCGTTTTCTCGGTAGAGTTGCAGGACGCTTTCGATCTCGCTCTTCTCCGCGCCGATGCAGGTGAGGTGAGAGACAACGGTGATGCCGGTCTCCTGCTGGATGCGGGTGACAAGGTTGTGGGTGCGCTCGCGTGTCGATCCACCTGCTCCATAGGTGACGCTGACGTAAGATGGTTCGAGAGGGTTCAGGTTCGAGATGGTTTCAAAGAGTTTGTCCCAGTCTTCCTGCTTTTTCGGGGGGAAGAACTCCAGGCTGAAGACCGGTTCGGTTCTGGTTTCGAGTATCTCTTTGACAAGCATCCGGGTAAGGTGTTTTGCTGGTTGAAAAGAAGTGTCCGGAATATAGTAAATTATCCTGTTGTGCAGATGCATAAAGGGTACCACTGAACATCTGAGGATGCCATCACGAAAGATTTAAAGGGGGTGCATCCGGTTTGATGACCTCGCATGATCCGGTTTGATTCGGATGAGGAACATGATCGGGTTACATGGTTTGGTGGTTGTTTGATGTACAGGTTGCGCAACAGGTTTCTTTATGCAGTGAAATAACCGCTTTACCCCTCTTGTCTTATGCGGTATTTCTTTTCGGCTTATCCGGCAGTTCGGTTTTTTGCCGGTGTTGCCGCTGGAATCATGTCGGCCATCTATCTGCCGGTTACCCCATTTGCCTGGCTGGTCATGGCTTTTGGCGCGTGCTTTCTTGCTGCGTTCATGCTGCTTGTCGACCGGCAACGTCTGCCGGGAGATCGCCTTTCCGCGTTGTCGGTGCTCTCATACCTTGTCATGATTTTCAGCGCTTTCGCGTTTTATGCATCCGCTGCGTTCAGGCTTGTTCCATCGCCGTCACTGATCTCATGGGCAGGGCGTGATGTGATTCTTTCCGGTATCGTTGAAGGGCGGCCGGTTGACGGCGAGGGGATTACCAACTTCCGGATGCGGGTGACCGAAGTTTTTGACGAGGGCATAACGACGAAAGTCGGTGACCAGGCAAAGGTGATTGTCAGAAGACCGGAAGAAGGAAGTATCGGGATCGGGGAGGGCGATTTCATCAGGGTGAAAGGACGGCTCGATCTGATTGCGGTTGCGTCCAATCGCGGGGAGTATGATCCGAGATGGCAGAATCGGCTGAAGGGGGTTCACGTCCAGCTTTTCTGCATAGGTTCGTGGCGTATACTTCGGGAAATTCCGAAGCCAGGTTTCTCGTTCATGCAACATGTTGTCAATCCTCTCCGGAATTATCTCTCATCGGCATTGGACCGGCATGTTCCGGACGGAGAGGAGCGCCAGTTCGTCAAGGGGATGATTCTCGGGGAGCGGGATATGCTTTCCGAGGAGCTGTACGATGCGTTCAGGCGTACCGGTACAGCGCATGTGCTGGCCGTTTCGGGGCTGCACGTTGCGTTGCTGGCCTATGCGGTGAATCTCTGCCTGCAACGCCTGAAGGTGACTCGTGCCGGCAGATGGCTTGCGTTTCTCATTCTCGTTTTGTTTATCGGCCTCTACAGTTTTGTTACGGGTAACGCTCCTTCGATCAAGCGGGCGGCCATCATGTCGGTCATGATGTTCGCCGGGGGCACTCTCGGGCTGAAAAGCTGGCCGTTGAACTCTCTTGCCGCATCTGACCTCGTTATTCTTCTTTTCGATCCCTTCGATCTTTTCAATCCGGGGTTTGTGATGACCAATGCTGCTGTTCTGGGTATTCTCACTATTCATCAGCGCCTGTCCGCTCTTGTGCCGGAAGGCAAACGGTTGCTGCAACGGATTTTTCATCTGTTATGGAGTGCCTTTACAGTGAGCGCTTCTGCCATGATCGGTGTCAGCCCGGTGATTGCTTTGTATTTCGGTACTTTTTCAGTCTCGGGTCTTGTGGCAAATCTTCCAGCGGTTCTGTTTTCGAATTTTGCCATGTATACCTCATTGCCCCTTTTTCTGTTTAACGGTTTTGCCGGCTGGATCGCCTCGCTTTTCGGGATGAGCACCTGGTTGTTTGCACGAGTGACCCTGTTTTTCGTCTACCTTTTCAGCGGTATGCCTCTGGCCAGCGTTGAGTTTCGGCCTGACCTTTTCGACGTGGCGGTGTTCTACCTCTCATTTGCGGCTGCTTTTCAAGCATTGTTCAGCAGACGGTGGGGGCGCGCGCTGGTTGTCGTTCTTGCTGGCATGAATCTTTTACTATGGCACGGGCAGTGCAGACCGATGCTGAACCCCCCAGGCGTGGTGACGGTCAATATCGGAAAAGAGGTGGCGGTGCTTTTCTCGTCGGGCAGCGAAACCTGCCTGATCGATGCCGGGCGGCGTGAAGGGAGCTGGGAGAGAATACGCAGGCAGTCGGAGGTCTGGGGGCTCGGGACGCCAGTATTCGCTGCGGCCATGTTTTCACCCGATTCCGTGATGCGGGCGATACCTGTCCACCGGTTATCACCAGCATCATCACACTTCCCTGGACGGACGTTTGTTGTCAGGAGGCTGGAGGATAAAGCACTCAGGATCGACAGCAGGGGGCATTCGTTGCTGTTCGTGTCGGGGCTGGGACGGCTTGAACGACAAAAGGCGGATGGGGCCGATGTGGTACTCTGGCTCTACCGTTTTACCGGAAAGGAGTGGCGAAGAATTGATACATGGATTGCGGAGGTTCGACCGCGGCGGATACTGATCGTGCCGGGATCATTCATGACGTCAGGGCAGCGAGAGCTGCTGAAGAGGTTCGTGAAGGCTCATGAAGGGGTGGAGGTGCGGTCACGAAGCCGGCAGACGGTGTGGTGGTGAAGTGTGGCAGGTGGGTTTGAAGCGGTTTTTCCATTTTTCCCAAGAGTCCCGAGAGTCCCATGAGTTTCATGAATGGCCGCAAAGGAGAGGGTGGGGCGCTCGGTTATTTTTGGTTGAAAAGATTGGTTATGGTGAGTGTGTCGAGGATTTTGACCACATCCTGAGAGAGTCCGGATGGGTTGATTTTCCGGAGTACTGCGGCGAGGGTGGCGATTTTGCCTTCGATGGGCAGGAATTTGTTGACTACGACGATCATGTTCTCTTTGACCCGGCAGTCCCCTCCGACAAAACTGCCTTTTTCATACCTGATCCTGTGCCCGGTTTCGGTAATGGCTGCTTCGAGCAGTTCGAGCTGTTTCTGTTTTTTCATGCCCGGCCTTTCCAGTAACAGTCAGATCACCGATGTTGGATAAGGTATTTGAGCACCGGCGCAGTGTGCAATGCCTGGATCATCTCTCCAGAGAAGATGATTGTGCGGAGATGGTCGATCGGTATCAGGTGCACAGTGATCTCCTCGGTAGGATCGAGTTGCTGCGTCGCTGAGAGGCTTACCCCTTCAGCGAGAAAGGAGTAGGAGATATTGTTCTGGATTGCCGGATTAGGACTCAGTTCCATCAGGGGCGACCATGTTCCGCCACTGTAACCTGTCTCTTCGAGCAGCTCCCTTTGTGCTGCTTCGAGCAGCGATTCACCGGTTTCGTGAACACCAGCAGGCAGTTCATACGACACCCGGCCCAGGCCGTGCCGGTACTGCCGGATAAGGACGGCTTCGTGCTCGCCGGTAATAGCGAGAACGTTCACCCAGGCGGGAAACTCCTGCACATAGTAATCATCGATTGTCCTGCCGCTGGCAAGTTTTACCTTGTCCTGCCGCATGGTGAGCCAGGGCCTGCGGTGCAGGTAGATCGATTCAAGCACATCCCAGTGGCCGGGATCGCTGGTCAGTTGCCTGCTCATCTCCGCATCCTCGGATCAAGCGCGTCCCTGATACCGTCGCCAATCAGGTTGAAGCAGACCACGGTGGAGAGGATGGCGATCCCGGGAAAGGTTGAAATCCACCAGTGGTTAAGGAGGCTGTCGCGGCCTTCGTTGATGATGTTGCCCCAGCTTGGTGTGGGGGGCTGGACACCGAGTCCGAGAAAGGACAGGCCTGCTTCTGTGAGGATGATGCTGCCGATTCTCAGCGTGGCTGCAACGATGACCGGTGTCAGAGTGTTTGGCATCAGGTGTCGGAAGATGATGCGGGGGCTTGAGAGTCCGAGCGATTTTGCCGCCAGAATGAACTCCTGCTCTTTGAGCGAAAGCACCTGTCCACGAACTATTCTTGCCACGCCCATCCAGCCGGTGAACGACAGGGTTACGACGATAAGGTAGATGGAGTTGCCGAATGTTGCAATGATGATAAGGATAAGGAACAGTGCCGGAAATGCGATGAGCACGTCAACGATCCTCATGAGAATGCCATCCACCCAGCCTCCGAAATAACCGGAAGAGATGCCGATGACCGTGCCGAGAGAGACCGAGATGAGTACGACCAGAAAACCGATGGAGAGCGAGATTCTGGAGCCGTAGATCAGGCGACTGAAAATGTCGCGACCATACTGGTCGGTGCCGAGCAGAAAAGTTTTTCTGACAATGCTGGCTGGCTTGCCGGTGGTGGCCGAAAAGTTGCGGAGATCGCTGAGCGATATGCTTTTTTCTCTCATGCCCTGACGGTATATCACCAGGTCTCCTTCGATTCTGTAACTGTTGACGAACTTCAGGGAGTAGTCCTGATTTCTCGATCGGAGCTTCTGGCTGTCGAGAATGAGGGAATTGGCTGCTCTGGTGGTCAGAGCGTCACCGGATCTCATGGGAATGATGACCGGACGATGCTGGCGAAGCACCAATGCATCCAGGCGCGTCAACGGCGGCTGATAGGCAGTGACAAGAAAATCCTGCTGGTCGTAAGGACTGAATGGTGAAAGTAACGGCGCCAGGAAAGCTACGGAATAGAGCACGAAGATTACCATTGACGCTGTCACTGAAATGCTGTTTCGTCTGAAAGAAAGCATGCCGATCTGCCACAGACTGGCTTCCCCTGATCGTGATGTTTCACGTTCAGCGAGGGCTTGCCGGTATCCCTTTACTGAAAAGTAAAGCAGTGCAATGGGGGCCAGCAGGAGATAGAGCGTGGCAATCCAGAATTCAAGAGTTTCCGGGGTGAATATCTGACTGAAATCGGTGGATGACAAGGCAAGGAGCGTCAGGCCGGCGCCCATCGAGCGTATGCTGATCACGAAAAGGTCTGCACGTGCTATGAGCAGCGCCAGGAATGCTGCGGTGGCGAGAAGATAAAACAGACCCGAAACGCGTTTGCCGGCGCTCAGAAGGCCAAGTCCCGGAACGATGCGGTACAGGACTGGAATGGATGATTTTTTCGGTCGTTGTGCAACCATCGTAAATAAGTGAAAAATCTGTCACAGGGCACTTTCAAAAAACGATACTTACTGCTCGATTGCAAACCACGGTACGAAAAAAAAGCTGCCTTTCGCGTGAAAGGCAGCTCGTTTTCATTCCGCCACAGGGCTCTGGAAGAGAATCATGCCTCTGCGGCGGTTCCTTCGGTACCGGCTTCAGCCTCTTTCCTGGGGGCCATGACCGAGACAACCGGAGCATCGGGATCACCGAGAATCTGAATTTTGCCTTCCAGTTCACCGGTTTTCAGATCGCGGATGTGCATGATCTGGCCGAGTTCGAGACCGGAGACATCAATAGTTAAATGTTCCGGCATATCTTCAGGTTTGCCCTTCAGGGTAACGTTGTGAAGGTTTATCTGAATTTTTCCACCACCGATCCTGACGCCGGGGCATTCGCCTTCCAGATGAATCGGAACCTCCATTTCAATCACTTCGTCAGCCGAGAAAAGCTGGAAATCGACATGGATGACCCTGTCGGTCACGGGGTCGAACTGCAAATCCTTGATAAAGGAGCGGACAGCTTTTCCATCGGGGTACTGAAGGTCGATCAGATGAGACTCGGATGAGTGGACGAGCTTGTCCAGTGCGATTTCATCGACGCTGATTGTAACGGTTTCTTCACCTTTATGGTACACGACGGCCGGAACCTGACCCTGACGGCGCAGTTTGGCGGCCTCTTTTTTCTTCGCTTCGCGGAGGTTGACAGACAATGCTCTTGTTTCCATGCTCTTCCTCTATCTCCTTTAACTGTTAACGCTTATAATTAATGATGATTGGTGATCTTGTGAGAGATGTTCTTGCTGTCGAACAGATAGCTGACCGATTCGCCATCGTAGATTCTCTTGATTGCCTCACCGAACAGGTTACTGATGGTGACGATTTCAAGTTTCGGGCAGTAGTCGTGCTCGGTTACCAGCGAATCGGTGACGATAACCTTTTCAAGCACCGAGTTGTTGATACGCTCTATGGCCGGGCCGGAAAGAATCGGATGTGTGGCGGCAGCATAGACTTTCAGACCGCCCGCTTCCTGAATGGCTTTGGCTGCGTTGACGAGTGTACCGGCAGTGTCGATCATGTCGTCAACCAGCAAAACGTTTCTGCCCCTGACGTCGCCGATGATGTTCATCACTTCAGCCACATTGGCTCTCGGACGGCGTTTGTCAACGATGACAAGTTCGGTACCGAGTTCGGATGCAAATTTACGGGCAAGTTTGACGCCGCCCACATCAGGAGATGCGACGACAAGGTTGTCAGCGATATCCATGTTTTTAACATGATCGATCAGCACCACACTCGAATAGAGGTGGTCAAATGGAATATCGAAAAAGCCCTGTATCTGGGGAGCGTGCAGGTCCATGGTGAGAATCCTGTCTGCACCAGCCTGCGTAAGCAGGTTGGCTACAAGCTTGGCCGTGATGGCTACACGCGGTTTGTCCTTCCTGTCCTGCCTTGCATAACCGTAATAGGGCATGACGGCGGTAATTCTGGCGGCTGAAGAGCGTTTGGCGGCGTCGATCATGATGAGCAGTTCCATCAGATTGTCAGCCGGCGGATTGGTTGACTGGATGATGAACATATCCGAGCCCCTGATCGACTCGAAATAGTTGACCGAAATCTCGCCGTCGGAGAAGTTTTCCACTTTCGCATCGCACAACGGCATGCCGAGATAATCGGCAATTTTTTCTGCGAGTTCGGGGTTGCTGCGTCCAGCGAAAATTTTAATTGGTGTTTCCATCGCTCACTGCTTTTTCTGATGAAACGAATTATATTACGCCTGCATCTTCATTTACCGGAAAGGCTGATGTTTATGACAACCGGAACGGTAAAGGATTCACAATATAGTAAAACGGATTAAAATTATAAGTAAATTTTCTGTCTGCCATGACAGTCAACAGATCATGAAGATTGCAGATATCAAAGCCTTTCTCGGGAATTATTTCGATCCTGTCGAGCTTGTCGGCTCTGAAGATACCGAGATAACGGGGCCTGCCAGGATCGAAGAGGCGGTTGCGGGCCAGGTCACTTTTGTGGCTAACGAAAAGTATTACCGTCACATCGCCCAGACAGGAGCGTCACTCCTTGTTGTCAGTCTGAAGGCTCCCCTTGATGATGCCCCTGCCGGAACGAGTATCCTCAAAGTCGCCGATCCTTACACGGCTTTTGTTTTCATCCTTCAGCACTTTTCAGGCAAACGACGGATAGCCGGTTCGGGGATTGCAGCTTCCGCATCGGTTGCATCTTCGGCTCGCATCGGTCAAAATGTTTCAGTGGGTGAACATGTCGTTATCGGGGAGGAGTGCATTATCGGGGATGATACGGTGATTGGCCCAGATACGGTACTTATGGACAATGTTACCGTCGGTTCCGGCTGTACTCTTTTTCCGTTGGTGACCTGTTACGACGGTACCGTTATCGGTGACCGTGTGACCATTCACAGTGGTACGGTCATCGGCGCTGACGGCTTCGGTTTTGCACCGCAAAAGGACGGTTCCTATATCAAAATTCCCCAGATGGGGACGGTTCGGATCGGCGATGACGTCGAAATTGGAGCCAATACGACTATCGACCGTGCGACAATGGGGGCTACCATCATTGAAAAGGGAGCCAAAATCGACAATCTCGTGCAGATAGCCCACAACTGCCGGATCGGAGCAGATACGGTCATCGCTTCACAGGCAGGGATTTCCGGAAGTGTGAAGATTGGTCGTCAATGTATCATCGGCGGTCAGGCCGGATTTGCGGGTCATCTTGAAATTGCCGATCGCACCTCGGTTGCAGCCAAGGCCGGGATTTCGAAGTCTTTCAGCGAACCCGGGCAGGCCATTCGTGGCGTTCCGGCACAGCTTATGCGTGATCAGCTCCGTCAGGAGGCACAGGTGCGCGGACTTGGCGAGATGAAGAAGAAGCTTGAAGAGCTTGAAGCGAAACTTCGTGAGTTGCAGGATCGGGTAGATAAATAACAATATCGATACTTATTAATCAGGCAAGCATATATCATTAAAGGTGTCGGAGCTTATGCGGCATACTTTAATGGGGCTTGAATGACAGATAAAAACTCACCTGTTTGAATGCCAACAGCCTGTCTGTACAGGAATTGCTACGTATCTGTTAACTTCAAGCACTGATGTTTAATAGTCCTGTCAGTTGACCGGCTGGCTGATTTTTAGCATTGAAGAGACTTTCTGAAGGAACACTTTGAGCTTGAGCGGTTTGATGAGGCTGTCGTTGATGCCGCTTTCCCTGACCATTTTCAGAGTTGTATTGTCGAGATTACCGCTCAGGCCGAGTATCGGCATATCCTGGTAAGGCGAAGGGGTGGAACGAATGCGCTTTGCGGTGTCAAAGCCATCGAGCACCGGCATTCTCATATCGATGATCAGCAGGTCGCAATGCTTTGATTTGAGTATTTCAAGCGCCTCAAGGCCGTTATTGGCCTCAAAGATTGTAACGCCCAGTTTGTTGAGCATCGATTTTATGACCCTGCGGTTGAAATCAAGATCGTCAGCCACCAGTACGGTTTTGCCGGAAAGAGATTCCCGGAGAGTTTCCCGAACCGTTTCAAGCGAGGTCTTCATGGCGCTGAGGAGCTCGGGCAAAGCAGGCGGCATCGATATCAGGGCATCGGTTCCCTTGCAGGCTTCAAGAGAGGGGGTTGTCGATGAGCTGAAAGCGATGACCGGAATATCCCTGCCGGTTTTCCTGATGCCACTGACCAGTTCTTCGATGCCGAACGGTGGCAGCCCGGTATTGGCGAGCACGAGATCATAGTGTTTTTCAGTGATCATCCTGAGTGCCTCGTTACCATCTGCGGCCTCATCCCTCTGCATGTCCAGCGGGGCCAGCTGGCGCCGGACAATAGGTGTGAACTCTTCGGGAGTATCGATCAGGAGAAGCTTCTTGCCGGAAAAGAGCTGGGCATATTCGGCATAGAGTTTTGATTCGTACTCATTGATGGCCGAAGGATCGAGCACCGGGAATTCAAGAGTGAATTCCGTGTACCTGCCGAGTTCGGATTTGCAGGTGATATCGCCATTGAAGGATTGCATCACCCGTTTGCAGAAAGCCAGCCCGAGTCCGGTACCGCCTTTCTTGCCGGAAGTGAAGAATGGGTCGAAAATTCTGTTCAGAATTTTCGGAGGAATCCCGGGCCCGTTATCCCTGAGAACCAATCTGTTGAACTTTTCACCGCGCTGAACTGAAATATCGATACGTCCGCCGGGGGTGGATTGGAGGACGTGCAGGGCATTGACCAGAAGATTGTAGAGAACCAGAATATAGTTGTTCTCGTCGCCGCGGAACATGAAATCCTCGCCGGGTTCGAGGTGAATCATGGTGCGCTCCTGTTCGGAGGCATAACCATACTCCTCGATTGCTTTGCGGGTGACGGCAGTTGCCGAAAGGCAGGAGAGATCACTGCCTTTCAGGTCATCTTTTCTGAAATTCGCGAGCGTCACATCAATGACATGCAAGCTGCGCGTAACTGCCATTTGAGCCTGAGAAATCCGTCTGTTGATCGTTTCGATGCTTTTTGATGGAATGACGGCAGACTCTTTACCGGCATGATCTGAGGGTAATTCCAGAAGAATTTCATCGAGGTTATGGCGTATCTGGGCAAAGGGATTGCGCATTTCATGTGCAATCCCACCGGCAAGAGCTTCGAGAGCCTTGGCTTTTTCGTCCGATTTTTCGCGCTCGAATGCTCTCAGTCCAACCCATTTGCTGTAACTGAAGGCATAGCCAACAACGATTGAAAAACCCATGACAATCGAATAGAGAGTAATGTCGAAATCAGGTTGCAGCACGATAGGGGAGGGTGAGAGCAGGTAAAAGAGTATTGCTCCGATAACTCCGATGACTATATCCAGCAGAAACATCAGCCAGTTCTGTTCGAAAATCATCAGTACGAACACCATGAAAATTTCCCAGTACAACCAGAGCTCATGGAAATCGTTCATGATCAGGTTTACCGTGAAAATGAACGGCAGAACAAAGATCATGACAAAACGCCAGTATATCGGGAAGAACTTCTGAAGATTCTCGGGAACGCGTGTCTTGAGCAGAACGCTCAGGCAGAGCAGCGTTGCGCTCATTCGCAACGTAAAACTTTCGAAAGGGAGATTGAATCCGTATTTAAATATGAAGTAAAAGAAAAAATGAGCAGGAGCGCCAAGCATACCTACGGCAATAATGCTTGAACGGGGAACCTCCATGCTGTCTTTGAGGTATGTTCTGATTTCTGATACGATCTTCAGGGTATTTCTCCGATTGCTTTATTTACAGATTCCTCGGCTGCCCTGAAACAGGCTTCTATCGATGCTCCGCGACGGTAGTCGCCCGCTGTTCCCAGGCCGGAGATATGGGCAAGCTCCCTGTCGATATTTTCAAGCAGGAGATGATGTCGGGGAGCATATGCGCACAGACCTTCCTTGAGATATTTATAGGTGTACAGTTCCCTACTGTTATCTTCTATGTTAAAATAAGGAGAAGATACCTGTTCCCCAAGAGTTACCACATTTTCTGCTGTGCTGTTTTCAGAAATGATCGACCTTGCAGTACGTCCGCTGAAGGTGAAGCGTACCATGTTCAGGTCGTTGACTCCATAAGCACCCGCATTGCTCAGAGGGAGAGATGCGTCGAAAACCATTGCACGGCGATGTCTGCTGAATACCTCATCGCGATATTTGACAATAGCTATTGCTACAGGGAAATAGCGTATCTGGCGAAGCAGGGCTGAAGCCGATGGCAGCTGATTGTCAAGTATCGTCGCAAGCTGGTGTGCCGGCAGCGCAGAAATAACCCGATCGTAATGGGCGGAATCCTGCTTCTCCTGATGGATGAAGGTTACGATGGTCGATGATGATGCCGGATCATTCGATATCGAGGTTACCCGGTATCCTTCGAGTATGCGGAGCCCTTGAGGCCTGTTCAGGTCAGCGAACGATTCGATAAGCCCGTGCATACCGTTTTTCAGCTGTTCGTAACTGTCAAGAGCCAGTGCGAGGTTCGATCCGAAATTGCCCGGATAGCACTCATCCGGTTCTGCGCCGTTCATTCTGACGGTCACCGGTCTGACCACATGCCGGACACAGCCGCCATTCAGATACTCGGCAAGGGTGAGGTGGTCATAACGTTCCGAAATCTGCCTGAAGTAATCACTGCACAGTACCCCTTGCTGCCGGTCATTCAGCAACGCCTTGACATGCGGATAGAGTTTTTTTACGCTTCTTATTCCGCACAAGCCCATAATTTTGAGCGTATTGAGCTGTCTTGCCCCCTCCTTGCTGATGCTGACTACCCGACCATTGATCAGCTGCGAGGTGTTGAATCCGAAATATTCAAATTCAGGGTTTCCGTTTGCCCGGACAAAATCACGGAAGCGGCGGTAATGTTTACCGATATTCTTGCCTCCGAAATCCACCCAGCGACCTTGCAGCTGTACACTGCCGACTCTTCCTCCGATCTCTTCCGCCGATTCATAGATATCCACCTTTATCTGCCGCTGCAAAAGGTAGAAAGCCGTGGCAATACCTGATATGCCTCCTCCGATTACTGCTACGCGCATCTGTCTGTTGACTCCGTTTCAAGAATCCGGTTGATTTTTGCTTCAAAATTCGTTTTGTTCCGCAATGCAATCTTTTCGAGTTGATTATTGATCTTTTCCCTGCGCTGGCTGTTTATGCAGGCCAGAGCTTTGATAACGGTTTCCGTGCACACCTTGCCCCATTGCATGGCCTGAATGCAGACGAAATAATCCATGTTTTCACTGTTTTCATCAGCGTGAAAATTACTGAATGAGCGCAGTATGATCGGACTTCCTGTTTCAATGAAACTGAAAAATTTCGTGTCGTAGATCAACAGGGCGAGTTTGCCGTTCATCGGCAAGCCCTGCAGATGAGCGGTTGCGATTCCGGCCTGTCGAAGGGCTTCAAGAATAAGCATGCCCTGAACATGATCTGACGGGTGATCGAAGACCAGTTCTGCAGTATCGAGAAACATGTTGAAATAGTGCAGATTGCCTACGGATAAAGGCTCCGATATCAGAACGTTCGATTCGCTGTTTTTGTGTACCAGGTTTTTTGCGATCGGCGGTGGTGCAGGGTTTTCCGGACGCAGTGCGATGTGGCTGCCGACCAGACTTTTCAGGTCGAGCGGCAGTTTCTGCAGAAGATCATTTGCTGTTTGTATATCGACTTGTTTGTTTTTGACCCGTTCCGGTGATGCAATTGCCAGGAGTTTTTCCGTCAGATCCGGATGTTCAAGGCGATAGTCAGGTGACAGATACAGTTCACACCCGTCACCGAGTACGTTGAGGAGCACGGTTGCTTCATCGATTGATCTGACCCTCACTATCTGAAGAAGCTCTGAGGGTTGTTCAGGAATATTGTCTCCTTCGAAAAGCAGAATGTACGAAGACTTTTCCGTGATCAGATTCTGGTTTCGATTCGGTTTTCCCGGTTCTTCATTGGTTTTCTGTATCATACTGAGTAAAAGACACTACGGTTGTTCAGAGGAGCAAACACTGATACCGTCAGGCGGTGCACGATCCTTTGCCGGAGACCGGAAAGTATGCCTGATTGTGTTTGTTTCAATTTTGTGATTCCAGGCATAACGAGCTTTTTTCTGCCTCAGTCAGGAGTGACTGAAAGGATAATAAAAACACATTATTTCAAGCAGTTACCTTTCAAGGTGCTGGTACGGGTTCGCCGTTACCGTCGGTACAGTAGTGATGCTTGTATGTTCAGTACAGCCGCAATTGAACGGTATCTGTAACGTCATAATTACATTAACGGCTTTTGAGCGTTTCCGGTACTGGTGATTTCATCAGATGATCATTTGTAAATATATATACGCATTTTATCCGATATTCACTATGGCTCTGACTATGACAATAATGTTACCTTTTCCGATATGGTTTTCGTTGGGCTGTAACGGCATTGTTTTTTCAGTGTGAATGGCGACGGTTTTTTGGTTGCCTTGCAAAAAGAATGGTCATGAACCTGATCGCCGGAGTGTACGGGCATCTCGAACAGCTTGAGTGTATTCCATCCTGTAACTCTATTTCTTGTAAATAGTTGACTTTCTTGTTGCCGGTTTATGACAGGTTCCTCGGTACTTGTGAGGAGTGATGGTGGATGATCGGTGCCTCATGGTCCAGATCGATGGCAAAGGAGAACCTTGACGGAAAGGTCAGCAGCATCTGATCGACCTCGAACTCAAAGGCATAGATACCGCTCAGTATCCAGGAATTTCCTCCGAGAAGCTGTTTTTTAAGTGACTTTTCGTACAGCCTGACCTGGAGTTTGTCTCTGGTTGCGAGCTGTTCGAAATAATGTCTTATGCCCTCAGTAGTGCTGACAGTATGAGGCGAAAAGGTCGGAATAAGCACGGCCTTTTCATGGTAGAGCTTTTCGACTTTTTCTATGGCTCCGTTACAAATCCCGGATATCCATTCCGACAGGACATCTTCAGCGTTCTGGTAATGCATGGCTGGAAAAGTTGTGATCAAGATTCCCGACGGCCCCGGTGCTCCGGTAAAACCATCGATACTTCCGGAAAGAATCCTGCTTGCCCTGTGTCACCGGTTTTTCAGGTAACACAGGGCGACGGGAAGATAAGAAATTTTTCATATCCGGTAAACGGACTGTTCTGTTTCAGAGTCTGAGTTCTCCGGATGCTGCCTGGCGTTTGAGTTCCTGGTTGGCATAGATCAGCACCTCGACACGGCGGTTCAGGCGACGACCAGCCTCTGTCTCATTGGTTGCTACCGGGCGGGTTTCACCATATCCAATTGCACTGATGCGATGGTCGTAAACGCCATAGGTTCTCAGGAGCGAGGCCACCGATTCGGCACGGCGCTCAGACAGTATCTGATTGGTTGCCTCACTGCCGGTGTTGTCGGTATGTCCTTCGACGACTACATTGGTGTCGGCATACCGGGTCACGATACGGGCAAGCTTTTCAATATTATAGCGGCTTTGGGCATTGAGGGTGGCCGAGTCGGTCGAGAAGAGCAGGCCGGTATCGAAAACAACCCGTATACCCTCGCCTACCCGTTCCACATTTGCCCCGTTGACTTCGCGCCGGATCTCTTCGGCCTGTTTGTCCATGTAGTCGCCTATGACGGCACCTGCTGCACCGCCGATGACAGCTCCCAGAATCGCTCCTTTTGCCCAGCTGCCGGTTTCGCTTCCGATGATACCGCCGATGATGCCTCCGGCGGTTGCTCCGATGCCTGCACCGCGTCCGGCATTCGAGGATGATTCACATCCGGAGGTGAGTGTGGCCGTGGAGAAGAGCAGTACCAGTGTGGCAGGCTTTGATAATTTCTGAATGGTTTTCATCGTTGTCATGGTTTTGTGTTCAGGGGAATTCCATTTGAAGCAAGAGCATGATTTCATCTGATAATGTATAAAAAATACGCATGGTACGGATTACGCATTCCATGTGAGTAAAACCGGTTTTGTCTGTACGGTATAAATTATTGCATGACAAGATTTTATGGAGATGCTCGCAAAGCCGAGACCGGGTCGAGGCTGGAAGCTTTCCATGCGGGGAAGAGCCCGAACGAAATGCCGATGACCGAGCAGACAAGCAATGCCACAACCATCCATAACCACGGCAGAATGATCGGCAGGTTAAAGTTCAATGCGACCAGATTGCCTGCGCTTGCTCCCGTGATGATACCGATCACTCCTCCACCGAGTGAGAGGAAAAGCGCTTCGAGCAGGAATTGCTGACGGATGGTTCGGCGAGGGGCGCCGATGGACATGCGGATGCCTATTTCCCGGGTGCGTTCGGTCACACTGACCAGCATGATGTTCATGATGCCGACACCAGCAGTCAGCAGGGCCATGAAGCTGATGATGAAGGCTCCGGTGCCGACGATTCTCTGGATGTCACGAAACGATTCGACCAGCGATTCGTTGGTTCTGATTTCGAAATCGTTTGGTGTTCTAATTGTCAGCCCCCGGGCAAGCCGCATGGCGCCGATGGCCCGGTCGATGGTTTGCTGGTAGGTCTTCTGGGATTCGGCTTCCACTGTGATGGCGATGCTTGACTTTTCGTTCACCTCTTCGAGAAAGCGGGTTATCGGAATGAGCACGAAGTTGTCCTGGCTCTGGCCGAAGGCAGGGCCTTTTGCGCTGAAGACTCCGATGACTGTGTAAACCCTGCCGTTGACCTTGATGTTTCTGCCGAGAGGGTTCTGACCCTGCCGGAAGAGAAAGGCGGCCACATCGCTGCCGATGAGAGCCGTGCCGGATGCATTGCGAATATCACCCTCGTTCATGTTCCTGCCGGCAATGACATCGAATCCGTTGGCTGAAGCGAAGCTCTCATCTCCACCCGTCAGTGTGACGTCGGGATTGGTGATTTCATTGGCATAACTGGCCTGGGCGGCCTGATTCATGATCACAAACCCGATGTTTCTGGTGCTCGAACCCATGTATTTCCTGAATAGTTGGGCTTGTTGCCAGCTGATGTCCATGCGGTTTGCGTACAGATTGCGACTGTGTCCGCCGCCGAAAACGGTGGCAGGATATTTCTGTATCTGAAAGGTGTTGGCGCCGAGGCTTGAGAGTCCAGTGGCGATGGATCGGTCAATGGCGTCAAGAGCGGTCATGACCGCGATGATGGAGAAGACTCCTACCGCTACACCGAGCGTGGTGAGCGCCGATCGCAACTTGTTGACTGCCAGTGAAGTTGCAGCCTGAAAAATGGTTTCCCTGATTGTCAGTATCATGGCTATTCGTATCTGAGTGAATCTGCCGGGTCGAGTCTTGATGCCGAAATCGCCGGTGCGAGACCCGAAACGATGCCGGTGACTACCGACACTACCAGGCTTGTGAGCACCAGAATTGGCGAAAAACTGATGGGAAAGTCCGGCATAAGGTTCTGTATCAGAACGGTGATGGAAAGCGCCGTGACAAGGCCGATAACACCGCCGACCAGGCAGATCATGACAGATTCGATGAGGAACTGCATGAGAATGGTTCGACGGCGGGCGCCGAGCGCCTTGCGCAGCCCGATCTCTCTTGTTCGCTCTTTAACGCTTACGAAGGTGATGTTCATGATTCCGATTGCTCCCACAAACAACGACATTCCAGTGATGAAGATACCGGCCATGGCGATACCATTCTTGATAGGGTCGAGCTGGCTTTTGAATGCCTGCTGTTCATTCACTCCAAAATCGTCCGGCTTGCCGGGCGGCAATCTTCTTATCCGCCGCATAAGGCCGGTCAGCTCCTCTTTTGCCTCAGCGATCTGTTTTTCATTTCTGACTTTGACCCTGATGGTTACCATCGTGGTTTTGCCAAAAACCTTTTCAAATGCACCGAGGGGCATGATCAGCTGGTTGTCGAAACTGAACAGTCCGAGGAACTTGCCCTGCTTTTTGAAGACGCCCACAACGCGCACGTTGTGGTTTCGAAGGCGAACCGGTTTGCCGACAGCGCGTCCGTCCGGAAAGAGACCGGAGGCGATGTCGTCGCCGATGACGCAGACCGCTTCGCCAGATGCCGATTCCTGTGCCGTGAAGAAGCGCCCCTCGGAAAGGTCTCCGGAAGCGGTAAGCGGGTAATCCTGATTGGTGCCCAGGGCGAATATCTGCAATATCTCACGATCACGATAGCGGGCTGATGCCTGAATGGTGGACATCTGGGGGACGGCGACGATCAGGCCGGATAATGGATTATCTTCTATGATCCGGTTGATCTCAGCGGCATAACGGGTTTCAATATCTGGTCTGTTTCGGTATCTCCACCATTGCCCCATGGTGCTCCAGGAGCCCTTCTGGACGTAGACTACGTCATAGCCGAGCATGGCCAGGCTTTTTTCGAACCCGAGGTCGATGCCGTTGATCGCCGTGCCCATCATGGTGATCGCCACGATACCGATGATGACGCCAAGCGCCGTCAGGAACGAGCGAACCTTGTTGGCCCGGATCTGGTACACGGCAATGTTCAGGCTCTCGATCGTCTCGTACCGGAACTGCTGAAGCGAGGAGTTCATCATCAGGTGGAGAACCCGCTTTTGACTTTCCGGTACTCGATGCACGTTTTGGCCAGAGAATCCGGGATATTTGGCGGAGTGTCGTTCTGCGTACAGAGATCGTAAAGCTTTTCTACGGCTGGCTGACAAGCAGATTCGTTGGGCAATCTGGGAAATGCCGTTGTTTCATCCACCGGTTGTCCATTCAGCCAGGTTATCCAGGTCTCGATGTTTCGTTTGGGAATGACGAGCGCGACGTTATCCCTGTCGGTATTTGGTTCGATACCTGATCCGGCGCAGACAGCGTCAAGCGACCGGATAATCTCGTTTCTCTCTTTCGTGTCAGCGTCGATTGCAGTGATCAGCGTTGACATTGCATGACGTCGTCGTATCGCTTTCAGCTCGTGAGGATACCTGTTTCTGACAAACTGCTCGCCAGAACCTTTGCCTCCAGGATTTTTTACGACTATCAGCAGATTTGGCTGGATGCCATGAGCTTTTTTCAGGAAGCGCCGGATGAAACTCTCCTGCTGAGTGTCTTCGCACAGGATGACGATTTGCGAGTATCGATTACTCATAGAGCCACCCTCGTGCGATCAGTTCGCTGATTTTCAGGCCCGAATCTCCGGATTCGACTATCGGTTTTATTCGTGTCGGGCTATTTGGAAGCCGGTCAAGCCAGTAGCCTGATCCAGAGGCGAGGTGGTTGATGCTTTCGGGATTGTGTGAAATCAGAAAAGCCTGAATGTTTCGATCCTGGCATAGATCATACAGATTCAAAAGCCAGGGCTGTATCTCCGGCAGGGCCAGAAAGTTTTCAGGTTCGTCGATGCAGAGGCACACATTATCCTGATTTATTGAATGGAGCAGGGCATAGAGAAGTATTGTCATGCGCTGTCCATCGGAAAGCTCATCGAGATCGTAAAAAATTATTTTTCCATTATCCCCTTTGAAGCCAAGCTGAAACAGACGAATTTTTCCAGCCTCAGGCATATTGAATGAATGAAAGCCGGGCAGAATATCTCTGAGTCTCAACGTAAGTTCAAGAGCTTCGGCCTGCCTTTCCTGTGACAGGTAGCGGTACCATGAAGAGAAGTTTTTACAGGTATATTCTAACTGCTTTTCTTCATTTTTGCTCTCCATATCCATACCCATCGAATTCGGTCTGACGACCAACAGGTTATCCATCCAGCTTTTAAAATCTGTCAGCAGTTGGTTGTCCGAACGCGGGTGAATCGTGGCCAGGCCGGATTGTGACCAGTCAAACGGATATTCGGGTCCTGCCGAGAAGTCGTCACGAAACAGTTTGACGGTGCCAAGCTGAAAATCGAACAGGGGCTTTTCATCGACGAAGAGCTGTTCCGATTGAATCCGGCTGAGTGATTTCTGCTTGTTGTGTTCGATCGAGAGCCGATAACGATAGTTCTTTTCCTGAATGGAAACGGAAAGTTCGAAATTCTGAACTGGAGAGAGTTGCCATCTTGTCAAAGTTTCAGACGGGAATATCGAGAGTTCTTTTCCTTCGGTGATGAAGTACTTCAGTTTGCTTAAAACCTCGAAAACCGTCGATTTGCCGGTGCCGTTTTCGCCGAGCAGGAGGTTGATGTTCTGCGGCGTGAAGGTGAAGTTCACCAGGCACTTGTAGTTGTCGATGTACAGTTCTTTCAGCATGATCGTCGGTTTTCTGCCGGTTGTCGTGATCCATTTCAGAGAAATATCCTCAATTCGCGGCGCTCTTCCAATCAGCCCGTCTTTTCGTCGCTTTCGATCCTGCCGTCGCGGAGGCGGATAATTCGGCGGGTGAAGCGGGCGATGTCCTCCTCGTGGGTGATGAGGATGATGGTGTTACCGGCTTCGGAGAGCTTGCCGAACATCTCCATGATGTCGTGGCTGGTGGCCGTGTCGAGGTTGCCTGTCGGCTCGTCGGCCAGAATGATCGATGGATGGTTGACCAGGGCTCTGGCGATGGCCACCCGCTGGATCTGGCCACCTGACAGTTCGCCTGGCTTGTGTTTGATCCTGTCGCCGAGCCCGACCTCTTCGAGAGCCCGCCGAGCCCTTTCGATCCTCTCTTCGGGATCGATGCCGGCATAGATGAGCGGCAATTCAACATTTTTAAGGCAATTAAGCCTTGTCAGGAGGTTGAAGGTCTGGAAAACGAAGCCGATTTCACGGTTGCGTACCCTTGCCAGTTCATCGTCATCCATCTCAGCCACATTCTGCCCGTTCAGCTCGTAGCGTCCCGAGGTTGGCGTGTCGAGGCAGCCGAGAATGTTCATCAGCGTCGATTTCCCGCTGCCCGAGGGGCCCATGATTGCGGCGTAGTCGTTTTTGCGGAAGTCGAGATCGATGCCGTCGAGCGCCTTGACGGTCTGGTCGCCCATGGTATAGTATTTGCAGAGCGAACTGATCCTGATGATGAAAGGCTGATCGTTCACGGTTTCTCCTGAATCCTGACGCTGCTACCGTCATGAAGTTCCCGGCTGATCGCGCCGTAACTGCCCGAGACAACAGCCTCACCCTCGTTAAGGCCCGAGAGGATAATGATGTGGGTGTTGTCGGTTGTACCCGTCTTTACTTTCCTGAATTTCGCCTTGCCGTCAGAAACGACGAATACTCCTTCGCTTTCCTCTGTTGGCCTGGCTGAGGCAGGTGTCTGAACCGCTTTATTGTCGCTTGTCGTGCCGGCCGGTGTTGTATGGGATGTTCCGGAGGGGTCGCGCATCGTGACGCTCTGAATCGGCACGACGAGCGAATTCGGCACCCGCTGTGTTTCTATCTCCGCTGTGCCGCTCATGCCTGGTTTGAGCAGGCGCTGGTGGTTGAGTATTCTGATCTTGACGGCGAAGTTGGTCACCTCCTCCTGCGTGTTCGCGGCTTGCGTCGTGGCCGAGTTGGCGATTTCGCGCACAACTCCACTGAACTTCCGGTCTCCGAAAGCATCCACTGTGACGGTGACCGGGTTACCGACGCGAACATTGACGATATCGTTTTCATTGACCTCCACTTCGAGCTGCATGCTGTCGAGATTGGCGATTCTGAGCACTTCAGTACCGGGGAACTGTCCGGTTCCGACCACACGTTCACCGGACTTGCTTTTCAGAGAGACGATCGTGCCGTCAACAGGGGCTCTGACAACGGTTTTACCGAGACGCTCCTCGTTCTGGTCAAGAAGGCTCCGGTTTTGCTCGACACCGTACCTTGATGCCTCCCAGGCAGCGCGGCTTGTTTCAGCGTTTGTTTTTGCCGTGAGCCAGTCGGTCTGGGAGATCAGCTTGTCTTTGTACAGAATCGATGCTTTCCGGAAATCATCTTCAGACTTCAGCATACGGGCTTTCGATTCCATGCTTTGTGCTTTTGCCAGATTGAGCTGTGCCCGGCTCTGTTTGACCTGGTTGACGTAGATATCAGGTTGTATTCTGAAGAGCAGGTTTCCGGTTTTCACCTCCTGACCCTCAACGACAGGCAGCTCGATGATTTCACCGGAGACATCGGGGGACATGGCAACTTCTACTTCCGGTTCAATCTTGCCCGTGGCCGTGACGGCATGAACCACCTCTTTGCGGAAAACCTTTTCAGTTGTTACCGCCACCGGTTGTTCTCGTGTATTCAGCCAGAAAATGAGTGCACCTGCGGCAATGATGAGCCCGATAGAGAAGATGATAATGGTGCGAAGCTTTCCTGGACGGGTTTTCTTAGCCATAACCTAAAGAGATGATGCGTTGTCGGCCTTATCGATAGTGATGCTGCCGCTGGTAAAATCGAGAAGTGCTTTCTGAAGGGCAAGGTTGTAAAATGCCTGGGTCAAGGATGAACGGGCATTGAACAGGGCGGCTTTCGATGTGCTGAGCTCGACGAAGCCCGATGCTCCAAGCTCATATTTGCGCAGAATACCGCTATAAGCCGATTCAGCAGCTTTCAGATTCTGTTTTGCTGACTCAATCCGGGTAAATGCTGCCTGGTAGTCTCCGGCTACCTGTTTCAGATCGATAAGAATGTCGCCCTTCAGCTCTTCGTAATCGAGCTGCTTGTTCAACCGCGCGACTCTGGCTGTTTCGACATTGTAACGGGTCAGGAATCCATCGAAGATGGTCCATGAGAGATTGAGGGAGACGGCATAGTCAAAACCGTTTTCAAGCTGCCGGCTAACCGGGGGGTAGTCGTAATTATAATTTTTTCCGGACAGGTTTGTCTTGTAAGAGTCAATGGCGTCTGTGCTTACGGTGAAACCAAGGTCGAGCTTGGGCAGGCGGCTCCCGGCAATTCTCCTGACATCCATCCGGGCAGCGTCGCTTTCGAGACGTTGTGCCTTGAGGTCGTTTCGCCGGTCGAGAGTCAGAGCTGAAAGCTTCATAATATCAACATCAGGTGATAGCTGTGCTATCGAGGCGGTATCCACCGGTTCAAGGGTGATCTTCTCGTCATGATCGAGACGCAGCCGCCGGATGAGTTCGAGTTTGTTCCGGCGAAGCCGGTTTTCCGCACTGATGACGTTAAGGTCGTTGCTGCTGACCTCGGCCTGTTGCTGGTAAAGGTCGGTGATTGATTTGAGTCCGATGCTGAACTGCCTGTCGGTGAGGGCCAGAAGGTCGCGTGCCGAGCGGAGGTTTTCCTTTGCTATGTCAAGCAGCTCCCTGTCGAGCAGTACCTGGTAATAACGTTGTGTCACATCATAGACAATAGCCTCTCTGGCGCGCTGCAAGGTGAATCCGGCAGCCTGTTTCCTGTCGATGGCTGCTTGCAGCGCGGCATAGTCGCTCAGTCCGTTGAACAGATTGAGAGACGCTGTCAGACTCAAATCGACTGTCGAGGTACGGGTTCTGTTGCTGACCGTTTCATCCGATCCACTGCCATACAGCGAAGAGTACGATGTGTATGACCGGTTGACCGAACGCGGCACGAAGGTTGCCGACGAGGTGATCTTCGGCAGAAAGCTGCCATAGCTTTTTAAGAGATCGATGCCTTCGAGGCTCAGGTTTTTCTCGGCTTTTTTAACCGAAGAAGCATTGTTGAGTGCCGTCAGGATGCACTCATGCAGTGAAAGGATTTTTTCCGGTGCATTGTCGGCGCGAATGACAGTCACCGGCAGGAAAAGGAGAAGGAAAACAATGAAAACGCTTTTTTTCACTTTTCAACAGCTTGCGGTTAGGTCTCGGGATTGTGGCATCGTTACCTCATGGTGCTCTGAATATACGTAAGGGCAGTCAATAAACACCTGTGCCTGCATGGTTAAACCGTTGATCAGCTGATAAAGTGCCTGAGAAGCTGATGCTCAGAGTTTCTCAAGAAGCCTGTCAATGCTCTCGCTGTACCGATCCGCCTCTGAAGGGTTGAGTTGTATGAGTGAGGTATAGACCCTGATTGCCTTTTTATAGGCGCCCTGGTCGATGAAGAGGGCTGCCAGCGACTCGGTCGGCACGGCAATCGATGCGTCGTCGGGAAAAGGCTGTTTCTGTTCTGCAATCGGTGTCGGATCCGAGGATTCAGATGCTTGTGGAGGTGAAAAACCGGAAAGTGCGATAGAGAGCTGTTCGAACTCTTCTGCAACCTTGTCGAAGAGCGGTGCGAGTTCCGGTTCAGAAACATGTGACTGGAGCGTCTTGACTTCGATCAGCTCTTTCCAGGCGACCTGGTTGGCTGGTGCGATGCGGCAGCATTGGCCAAGATGGAGAGTTGCCTGTTCATAGCGTTTCAATCCTTTTGCCGCACGGGCGCAAAGAAGATGCAGAACGTAGGATTCAGGAAACCACCGCTCCATATCCGTCAGCTTGTCCATGGCTGATATGAACTCTCCCCGCGTGATATCCAGTGACACTTCGGCGAAAATCAGGTGAGGTTCACTGTTCATACAGGGCTTCCGATCAAGGCGATTGGTGAGAAAAGCAGGGGGGTTTGTGCTCCTGTGAACTCAGATTTTAGGGTTTATCTGACGCTTTTCCAAAGCGAAAAGCAGCAATTTTCCGATCAGATCGCTGAACCCGATACCCGACGCCTCCATCATCATCGGATACATGCTGATGTCGGTGAAGCCGGGGATGGTGTTGATTTCATTCAGAATGATATGGTTTGTGCCGTGTTCAACAAAGAAATCCACTCTCGACATTCCCTGGCACCCGAGAGCCCTGAAAACGGTAAGAGCAGCGTTTCGGACTGCCTGCGAAACCTCTTCCGGCAGTTCAGCCGGAATGACGAGCTTCGCGTCGCTTCTGACATATTTGTCCTCGAAATCGTAGAAATCGCTTCCGGGTATGATTTCGCCGGGCACGGAGGCTATCAGCTCATCGTTTCCGAGCACGGCCACTTCGATTTCGCGCCCCGAGATGGATGTTTCCACAAGCACCTTGCTGTCGATTGCACATGCCTTGTCAAGAGCGGGACGGAGTCCGGAGGCGTCATGCACTTTCGAAATGCCCACCGAAGAGCCGAGGCTTGCCGGTTTGACGAACACCGGGAACGCGAATCGTGCTGTCACTGCGTTGAGGACGGCGTGCGGATCAGCTGCGTAGTCGGTGCTCATGACCGTCATGAACGGGGCGACTCCGACGCCCGCATCTGCAGCGCACAACTTGGTCAGCGCCTTGTCCATCGCCAGTGCCGAAGCGGTCAGACCGCAACCGGAGTAAGGGATGTCGAAGGTGTCGAGGCATCCCTGGATTTTTCCGTCCTCACCAAATGAACCGTGCAGTGTCAGGAAGGCCACGTCGATCGATTCGAAAAAGCCCGTCAGATCGAAGCGCTTTCCTTCATCGAGTTCGGTCAGCTCCTCAAGCCGTTCGGAAACCGCATCCTGTCCGGCATTTCTGAGCACTGTGGCCACGTCGAGCGAGAGGACGCTCTTGGCGCAGGCGCCGCCATGCCACCGCCCTTCACGATCGATGTAAAGCGGCAGAATATCGTAAATATCCCGGTCGATATGGGTTGCCACGGCCCTTGCGGAGATGATCGAAATGATATGTTCGACCGATTTTCCTCCGAAAAACAGAGCGACGGTTTGCTTTGACATAGGAGTGATAAGTGAGTTTGAACTGGTGAGTCAGGATTGGAGGTGCATGTGTTCGACGCTGATGCAACGGTTCTGCACCACGTCGAGTCCGGCTATTCGCGCTTTTTCCGCAGCAGCTTCGAGGGTGATGCCGAGCTGCATCCATACCACCTTCGCACCTATGGCGACAGCCTCATCGACGACTGGCGCAACATCCTGTGGCTTGCGGAAAATATCGACGATCTCGATCAGCTCGCGCTTTTCCGGCGGAATCGCCGAGAGCGAGGGCCAGCATTCGAGGCCAAGCACTTCACTGAGTGACGGATTGACCGGATAGATGGTGTAGCCTGCATGAATCAGATAGCGGGCAACGGCATTGCTCGCCCGCTCGGGCTTGTCCGAAATGCCGACAACGGCGATGTGTTTGTATTTCGTAAGTATCGAAGAGATATCCATCGGTATCAAGGTGAAGCGTTGTGTCAAAGCTGTTAGAGAGCGTTCCTGACGAGACTAACAGAAAATACCGGTCTGCCACCAGACTCACAACCGGTTGGGGGAAATATGTCCGAACAAGCGTCACAGACTTGTAACAATGATTCACCTGGCCGTAACACAATCTCAATGAGCCGGTAATACTCACAGGGTAACTTTCTGACGCATAAGGTGAGGGATGTGCATGAAGCTGATCCGCTTCATGCTTTTCAGTAATTTCAATATCCGGAACCATGACGTCAAATTCTTTTAACGAAGGGAATTACCTTGTCGAACTGCTGTCGGTTCTGCAATCGCCTCATCCGGGGGAGGTGAAAATCTCGGTGATTTCCGATCCGCACTATTTTGCCCCCTCGCTGGGTACCTCAGGGGCGGCATTTGATGCTTATCTCTTACAAGACCGCAAGATGATTGCTGAGAGCGATGCCATTCTGCAATCAGCGCTTCAGATCGTCGAAGAACAGAATCCTGACATTCTTCTCATCCCCGGCGACCTGACCAAAGATGGTGAAAAGGTC
>Ga0172375_10002531_pt1 | contig 28387 bp, 22 predicted proteins | sample LakKiv1m_FD_114537 | JGI IMG/M metagenome (GOLD analysis project Ga0172375, IMG submission 114537) | Freshwater microbial communities from Kabuno Bay, South-Kivu, Congo - kab_092012_11.1m | ecosystem: Environmental > Aquatic > Freshwater > Lake | place: Democratic Republic of the Congo... | reverse complement strand
CCAATCCCCTTTTTGACGGGCGAGATCTGCTTTCTCGTAGTAGTAACAAAAATCATGCTCCGGTTCCGGTCCTAACAGGTGTAGAGGCGGCTGTTTTGGATTTTCGCTCTCTAGATTGATCAATTCTGGTCTGGAAAAATCGAGCGCTTCTTGAAAAAAGCGCGCTTTATCTGGCAGTTGCTGATCGGTTGCTGGATCGAGAACTTTCAAACAAGCAGGTGGTTGAAAGGTGATCGATAAGATTTTCGCCGTCGTTCCTTGGAAGATTTTGGTGCGATGTTGTTCAATAATCGCACTATCTTCAGTAAAGTTTTCGTACCCTTCACTCAACCTATCCTCAAGATTATAGAGTAAGAAATGAAATTTTTTAGATTGATTCTCAGGAGCATAGATCCAGTTTAGCGGCGAGGTTAACGAATTATCCCAATCGAATTCAAATGGTAAATCTGGCGCCATGATCGTTGTGCCCGGTTCGATATCCGGCGCTCGCCAAGTTAGCTGCCAGAAAAAATCTCTTACCATCAACCATTCCGTTCGAAAGCGGAGTGCATTCTGATAATGACTTCCAGCAGCTATACCAATCAATAGACTGACGATCAGGATTTGCGCTTTCCTATTGGTTAGGATGAAACTCAATAGACCTATCAGTAATAGAGAAACACCGGGCATCATTGCTAAGGTGAAACGATCCCAAGGAAAGAATAATTCAATCCGTAAATCGGTCATCCAAATCGGGATACCGGCGATGAGCGTTGAAAATAATCCCAAGAGAATTAAAGATAATCCCCATTGTCGAGTTCTGGCGCTGGATTCCTTTTCTTCTCCTAATCGGATGAAATTCAACTTGATGAAAGCGAATAACCCCGTGATAATGACTATCAGAAGATAGCGAACGAATACATTATTATCGAAATTCCGAACGGTTTCAAGATCAAAGATCTGACGCCATGCTAAGATCGTTACTTTGAAAATGTCTTCAAGAACTGTTTTTCCTAAATGAAGTGTTGTTGAGAGTGGATTGGAAGCCAATTTTTGGAAGATATCGATTTCTGCTCTCGGGGTAGGTGTTGCGATACGCCAACCCAGGAAAAGGATCATGAAGACTAAATAAGGTAACCAATACTGGAATGCCTTTTTTAGGATTTGTTTCCAGTTTTTCTGCTTCTGTTCGAAGATGATCCATAAGATAATTGGACGTAATAGTTCCAGACCAAAGAAATACTCTACCAAAAACATACAATAACCACTCAGTAGAATAGAAGCTGGATAAAGAACCCAAAACCAGCCTGGCTTTCTAAATGCCCAGATCATTAAGCCGATTGAAAGCAGGAAGAAGGTGAAAAAGAGAAAGGCATTCCCGTAGGTTATGGCGATGAACTGTTGATTAAAGCCTGGGTAAACCACAAAAAGAAAACTTGCTGCTGTGATCAGCAGGGTTTTGTCTTTCCAAAGCAATCTAAATGTCCACCAAAAAGTGATGCCAGTCAACCAGCGCATACTTAGGGCGTAGATTTGCCAGTTGATCGAACGCTCGCCAAGCAGACTAGTGATGGTTTTATAGATCCCAGCCATCAAAGGACGGTCAAAGGCGAAGGCTTCTTTGAAACTATCAGGTCCCAAAAAATGAATATAGTAGATGATTGTCCAATCATCCCAATAAAAATGGATCTTGGGCAGCAGCGCGGCGAAACTTGTCAAACAAATAGCTAGTAATGCCAGCGGGGTTCCCCAGATGCGAAAAGAAAAAGATTTCATTTTTTTAGATTTTTTTCCACCCATTCAGGAACACTTTCCAATGCTTCTTGTAATCGAGTCGCATCTTTTCCGCCTGCTTGTGCCAAGGTAGGGCGCCCACCTCCTCCGCCGCCAAGGTAACTCGAAACATGTTTCACAAGGGAGCCAGCATGCAATCCTTTAGGTACTAGATCATCTGTAACGGCTGAAATGATGATTGGTTTTCCTTTGTTGTCGACAGAAGCCAATACAACAACACCACTTTCGTATTGTTGCCGGAAGCGATCGGATAATTCTCTTAATATATCAGCGTCTACATCTTTGATAGTGGCGGTCAAAACTGGGATTCCGTTGATAAATATCGCCTTTTCAAGTTTCACGGCAAAGGTTGTACTAGCTGATTCCTTAAGTATTTTTTCATATTGCTTATGGATCTGATTAAGTTCTTGAGTTACTTCCTGCGCTTTTTCTTGTATACCCTCGAGGGTAGCTCCTAGGATTTGCGCGGTTTCTTTGAGCGCTTTAAAGCGTTGTTGAACCAATTCATACGCGCCTCTACCAGTTACCGCTTCGATACGTCTGATCCCAGCTGCAGCGCTGCCCTCGCTGGTGATGATAAAAAGACCGATATCACCGGTCTCTTCGACATGCGTACCACCGCATAGTTCGTTGGATAAAAAATCCGGTTCCCCAATTGTGATATTGCGTACGATCTCGCCATATTTCTCTCCGAATAGCGCGGTCGCGCCCCCATCCAATGCTTCCTGAAGTGTTTTTTGGTCGATATTTAGATGAAAATTATTGAGAATGATCTGATTAACCCCTGCTTCAATCTTCTCGATTTCCTTGGGAGAGAGCGCTTGCGGATGGGTGAAATCAAAACGCAAACGATCTGGCGCAACCAGAGAACCAGCTTGTCGGGCATGCGAGCCGAGAACCGAGCGTAATTCGGCATGTAAAAGATGTGTGGCGGTATGGTTGCGCATAATATCTTCTCTCCGCCGAACGTCCACGGTCGCGAGCGCCTGATCGCCAGGTTGAGGTTCTCCTTCGATCACCTGGCAAATATGCACTATCAGTCCCGCAGCAGGCTTACGCATGTCTATGACATGCATTTTCCATTTTCCATTCTGTGCGCTTTGGATGGTACCCGTATCAGAGATCTGTCCGCCAGATTCAACATAGAAACCAGTTTTGGGAAGCAGCACTTCCACTTTATCGCCTTTATGAGCTGCATAAACGATCTTGCTATCTTTAACGATTGCTAAGATTGGTTCCTCGACCTGAAGCCATTCGTAAGGATTATATTGAACGCCAGACTCATCTATCTTTCCCTTTTCTTTTAGATCCTTGTAAAGAAGGCGATAGATATTAACATCCTCGCCACCTTGCGACCCAAAGGCTTCTCCAGCGCCTGACGCTAATCGATGAACTTCCATTGCTTTCAGAAAGCCTTCTTCATCAACCTCGAGGTTTTCTTCTCGGGCGATGTCGCGTGTGATCTCTAAAGGTAAGCCATAGGTTGCGTATAGATCAAAGACTTCTTCTCCTGGTAGGGTTATCTCATGGTCAACCTTCAATGCTTTGAGCAGTTCTTCCAATTTGGTTAACCCGCTTTCTAATGTGCGTTGGAAGCGTTCTTCTTCTCTGGTCAAGTTGTTTAGGATGGTTTGGCGGTTTTTTTTCAGTTCTGGGAAAAAGCTGCCATACTCGTCGATCACACTTGCGGCAATATTGGCTAAGAACGGTTCACTAAGACCGATCTTGCCGCCAAAGCGCGCTGCTCTACGAATGATCATTCGACAGACGTAATTACGTCCGATATTTCCTGGAACGACGCCATCCGCGATCAAGAATGCTGCGGCTCTAGCATGATCTGCAATCACTCGATAGGGAGTTAAATTAGCTTGCACTTCTTCATCTGTATCACCGGTTAGTTTTTGGATCGCTATCATCAGGGGTTGGAAGAGATCAGTTTTATAATTTGAATCAACATCCTGTAAGACCGAGACGATCCTATCAAATCCCATTCCTGTATCAACGTGACAGGCTGGCAGCGCTTCCAGATGGGTAGCATCCAGACGGTTATATTGAATGAAGACCAGATTCCAGAGCTCTAGGAAACGCTGACAATCGCCATTAACTTTGCAGACATGTCCAGGGACATCTTTCTTATCGCAGTATTTCTCACCTCGATCAATATGGATCTCGCTGCAAGGACCACAAGGTCCCACTTCAGCCATCTCCCAGAAATTATCTTTTCTGCCAAAGAATAGCACATGTTCAGGATTGATCGTGGTTTGGTTCTTCCAGATTTGAGCAGCCTCATCATCGGCTGGGATTTCGTTTTTCTCGTCTTTGAAACAAGTCGCCCAAAGATTCTCTGCGGGTATTTCCCATACTTTTGTTAATAATTCCCAAGCCCAGGTAATGGCTTCCTTCTTATAATAGTCTCCAAAAGACCAGTTTCCAAGCATTTCAAAAAAAGTGTGGTGAGTGTCATCTCGACCAACATCGTCGAGATCATTATGTTTTCCTGCAACGCGCATACATTTCTGGGAATTGGCAGCGCGAACATAGGGACGTTTATCGGTTCCTAGAAACACTTCTTTGAATTGCACCATTCCAGCGTTCGTAAAGAGTAGTGTCTGATCGCCTCCGGGTACGAGAGATGATGAAGGCACAAAGGTATGATCATGTTTCTTGAAAAAATCGATAAAGTCTTGGCGGATCTTCGCTCCACTAAATTTTTGATCAGTCATTGATTCTCCTGGTATGCATCCTTTTCAATTGGAAGGCATTTCTATAAAAGTATATTTTACCTAATCTATGTCAATCGAAAAGTCTCTTTTTCTTGAATTATAACGGAGATTAGTAAATCCATCCCGAATCATTATTCTGGATGACCTTTCTTGGTTTGATCACACTAAGGTATAATCTCTCAAGTTGAAGGTAATAGCGCATGATAAACCGTAAATTCTTATATTTTGTCGTTTTTTCTTCTGGAATGACGACCTTGGCATTAGAGTTCAGCGCCTCGCGATTATTAGGGGGTGTTTTTGGTACTAGCAATCTAATATGGGCGAGTGTTATTGGGTTGATCTTGATCTATCTTACCTTAGGTTATTTTATTGGTGGTCCTTGGGCGGATCGTTCTCCTTATCCAAAAACACTCTTTCGCATTATTGCCTGGGCTTCGTTCGTATCAGGGTTAGTGCCCTTGATTTCAAAACCGGTTCTTTGGGTCGCAGCCGATGCCTTTGATCAATTACAAGTCGGAATTCTATTAGGCTCTTTCACCGCGGTCTTGATCTTGTTCAGTGTTCCAATAACCATGTTAGGGATGGTCTCGCCGTTTGCGATCCGACTGGCGATCAGGAATGAACATGAAGCTGGCAGGGTTTCCGGTTTTATCTATGCTATTTCCACTTTGGGTTCGTTCATTGGAACATTTTTACCTGTGCTGGTTTTGATACCTTTGGTGGGGACGACCTGGACATTCCTGATTTTTAGCCTATTCTTGCTGATCGTATCTCTAGTGGGATTATGGTTCTCTTGTGGATGGCGGTCAGTCTTAGAACTTTCCTGGATGCCGGTTGTCTTATTGATCTTCGCTTTTTTGATCGCCAATCGACCGATCAAAACGACGCAGGGTCAAATCTATGAGACAGAATCCGCTTACAATTATATTCAAGTTGTTGAACTAGATGAATACCGTATTTTACGTTTGAATGAAGGACAGGGTCAACATTCCATCTGGCATCCCACTCAGATCGGATTTAATGGTCCTTGGATGCAATTTATTGCCGCGCCTTTTTTTAATAAATCTCCTTATAAAATAGAAGATGTAAAAAGTATGGCTGTCGTAGGATTAGCGGCTGGAACGGTTGTTCGTCAGGCGACAGAAGTGTTTGGCGCCATCCCGATTGATGGCTTTGAGATTGATCCGATCATTATCCAAGTCGGTCGAGATTATTTTGAAATGACCCAACCTAATCTAAATGCCATTTCAAAGGACGGTAGAGTTGGTTTGCAGCAAAGTGAGAAACGATACACAATCATTGGGATTGATGCTTATCGTCCGCCATATATCCCTTGGCATTTGACTACGCAAGAATTTTTTCAAGTTGTCTATGATCATCTCGATGAGCATGGGGTGATGGTGATCAATGTCGGTCGTTCTCCAGAGGAACGCACATTATTGGAAGGTTTGGTTAGTACAATCCAAACCGTATTCCCTTCGGTTTATGTGATGAATATTCCTGGGACGTTTAATTCAATCATTTATGCAACACGGAACTCAACAACGATTGAGAACCTATACGAAAATTTATTAACGCTCTATATCCAAGAAGATGCTCCCCGAATATTGGTCGATGCGATGCAACGTATTGTGGTCAATCTGCAGCCGACACGTGGCAACGGGATGATTTTTACGGATGATTGGGCGCCTATCGAATGGATCACCAATAATATGGTTTTATATTATATTATGGGCGAGGATTTAGAAGATTTAAGAGAAGGGATGCAAGAATGAGCGCAGAAAACCGTGAAATGAAGAAACAAGGTTCAATATTGATTAATATTATGGGATGGTTGGTAAGTTTATTGGTACCAGTTGTATTGGTTTTGTCAATGATCCGTGTGTTGATGTTGCCGGCTTTTTTGCAAATTGAGTATAGGATGCCGGGTTTCCCCGATGATTTTTACGGTTTCACACTTGAAGATCGTTTATATTGGTCACGTTACGCTTTGGATTATTTACTCAATAATGAGGCAATTAATTATCTGGGGGATTTGACTTTTGAAGATGGTTCGCTTGCATTCAATCAGCGCGAGCTAAGGCATATGGTTGATGTTCAAATTGCATTAAATACAACTGTTCGTGTGTGGCGGTTTTCTCTAATCCTCATTTTCGCCTTAGGTGTATGGGCTTGGTATTGCGGCTGGTTCAATCGCTTTCTTAACGCCCTATCACGCGGAGGCTGGCTGACCGTATTTCTTCTAGCCGCTCTGATTTTCTTGGTCCTAATAAGTTTTGGGGTCTTCTTTGTCGCCTTTCATAGCGTCTTTTTCGAACCTGGCACGTGGGTTTTTTATTACAGCGATACACTCATCCGGCTCTTCCCCGAACGATTCTGGCGCGATATTTTCTTGTATGTAGGCGGTTTCGCGTTGATCGGTGGTTTGGCGCTCGGTTGGGGATTGAAGTCAAAGGATTGATCCAAGCGCCATCCCTGAAATTAGCCTATTCAAAAATCCAAAGATTGACATCTGTAAATTGGCAGCGTGTCCCGAAACCAGCGTTTGTTCCAGATGTAATAGTAAACCCTAATGTTCCTAATTTGACTAATCCATCATATGCACTCAATAATTTTTGGTCATTCACATATAAAGTAATACGCTTATCATATACCACCAGCATCAGATTTGCTTCGCCTGAAGGTACGCTAATACTTGATGTTTTTTTATAGGCTAGATTCTTTTGATTACCTTTTGTCCATTGATCGATTACACCCATACCATCCAAGTTTAATGAAGTGGCGCCTAATGAAAATTCATTCGTGTCTTCATTAGCGTAAAAGAAACCACAACCAGAATTGTACCAGTTAGCGGACTCGCTTGCTGAATCCCAGCTTACTTCTGAAGAAATGACGAAATTCTCCGCTTCTAAGTCCAAGGGATATGTATGAACATAGTCGATTTTTGCGACACTATTGTTGAAGTCATCTATGCTATAATACTCCCCGCTGGTTTTACTGATCAGACCCTCATCATAGAGTTGTTGAATGACAGCTTGCATTTCGTCGCCTTGTTGACCGCTTCCTTGGGAGACCTCGGTTGTTACCAAGACTTGGCTAGCTGCCTCCGCAGTCGCAGTTTGGTTTGCGTTGATTGCTCCCCAGGTTAGCTGCGCTTCAGCTTCATTAGTTGCTTCAATATCTTCGGTAGGAGCCTGTTCTACGATGGGTGTATTTTCTCCGCCTTGTTGTGATGCAGGTGTGGATTGCATACCTTGTTGAGCTACAAGAGTTTCTCGAACTCGTAAACTCAATTCAGTATCTTTGAGTTGCGTTTCTCTAGCTGAGTTTTCTCCATTCCCAAACAAGAAGGAACAACTCGATAGAACGAATATGGTGATTAATCCGATGGCAATAATTAGATAGGTTGTTCTGTTATTATGCTCGAAAGTTTTTTTCATTTGGTTACTCCTTTTCGTCCCTTATTATGGATATTTTTTCCGTAACTATTGTTCCGTCTTTATAGATAATTTATTTTTTAATCTATGCTTAATTATAACGAAAAATGTTTAAAAAGAAAACGCCTCCAGTGAGTTTGGAGACGTTTGAAAAATCAAAAAGCAAAAAATTAGCGCACAGCTAGCTCAGTTTCCTGGTCAAAAATGTGCATATTGTTCATATTAAGCACAACTTGTACTTTGTCGTTGACATGGTAGCGAGAGCGTGGATCAACGCGTGCGATAAAGGTCTGTTCGTTGACTTTTAGGTAAACAAAAATCTCATTACCCATCAACTCGGTTACGTCAACGTCACACTCTAATGGTTGCGCGATGATACTAGGTGGGGCAAATTCAGGGTTATGAATATCCTCGGGGCGAATTCCGAAAGTAACTGATTTATCAACGTACGGCATATAGACATCTTTGCGTTCTGCTGGTATCTCTAAAGTGAAAGTGCCACCGTCAACCAATAGCTTTTCACCATCTTTCTTGATCTTGGCGGGGAAGAAGTTCATGGATGGAGAGCCGATGAAGCCCGCCACAAATAAGTTGTCGGGGGTGTCGTAGAGTACCTGTGGGGTATCGATTTGCTGCAAGATACCATTAGTGATGACTGCGATCCTGGAAGCCATCGTCATCGCTTCCACCTGATCGTGGGTCACGTAGATAAAAGTGGTTTGCAATTGCTGGTGCAATTTACTGATATTGGCGCGTGTTTCAACACGTAATTTTGCATCCAGGTTTGAGAGTGGCTCATCCAAAAGGAAGACTTTTGGCTGACGTACGATTGCTCGTCCTAAAGCAACACGCTGTCGTTGACCACCGGAAAGTTGGCGTGGTTTTCGGTCAAGCAATTGTTGAATCCCCAATATTTCAGCAGCTTGCTCGACGCGTGTTTTTATTTCTGCTTTGGGGGTTTTACGAAGCTTCAATCCAAATGCCATATTATCGAACACGGACATATGCGGGTAAAGCGCATAGGATTGAAACACCATGGCGATATCACGATCTTTGGGGGCAATATCATTGACGACATGATCGCCAATCTTTATTGTTCCTTCAGTGATATCCTCTAATCCAGCCAGACATCGAAGAGCGGTAGTCTTTCCACAACCCGATGGACCTACTAGAACGAGGAATTCCTTGTCTTCGATCTCAATGCTCAGATCGTTGACGGCAATAACATCTCCAAATTTCTTATAAACATGATCGTACGTTACACTAGCCATTTGGTTCTCCTTTTTTTATTAATATAGTGACTAAATTATAGTCGTTCTTTTTAAAAAAGGCAATAAGATTTTTCATGAACTTCTACACCAATCGAATTAGAAATGCTTTAAAGTTTATCTATAAATCCCTTGCTGATTTGCTGACTACCATATAGAATGAAGAAATGACCAGTAAAACGAAAGTCACGCCGATCCGCGAACAATATCTCAAAATCAAGAGCCAATATCCGGATACGATACTATTCTTCCGTTTGGGTGATTTTTATGAAACTTTTGATCAAGATGCAGAAGTAACTGCGCGTGAATTAGATATCGTCTTGACTTCTCGAAATGTAGCCAAGGGAGTACGTATCCCCATGGCTGGTATTCCACACCATGCCGCAGAGAATTATCTGGCGCGTTTGATTGAGCGAGGCTACCACGTCGCAATTTGTGAACAGGTCGGTGAGCAACCAGTCAAGGGTATTTTCCCACGTAAAGTGACGCGGGTCGTAACCCCAGGAACAATCGTCGAACCGAGCTTATTACCAGGTGACGCGAATAATTATTTAGTTAGCGTGTACCTCGATGAATTTGAACTCACTGAAAGCGATCAATTAGACTCCAACCAACGCGTTGGAATAGCTTTTGTGGATATCACAACCGGGGAGTTTTCGGTTACCGAATTAGAGGGACAGGATATTCTTGGCGCTATTCGCGCTGAGTTGGTGCGTTTGAACCCTGCTGAGATACTCCTTCCCGATAGGGTTGATATCGATGATCATTTGCCTGGTCATCTCAGCAAGATGCCTAACTGGCGCTTCGAATACGGACGTTGTAGAGAAGAACTATTACGGCATTTTCAAGTTAAAACATTGGATGGTTTTGGGATTGAAGGAAAGTTGCTTGCTACCCAAGCTGCAGGCGCAATCTTGCAGTATTTGGCTGAAACCCAATCCGAGGCGCTCAAACTGCTTACGGGGATAAGTACTTACCATCTAGACGATTTCATGAACTTAGATGCAACTACACGGCGCAACTTGGAGCTAACAGAGACGATCCGTGGAGGGAATGAAAAAGCATCCCTATTGGGGATATTGGATTATACCGTTACACCCATGGGCAAGCGTATGCTCAGACAGTGGGTTAGTAAGCCTTTATTAGATACGGATAAAATCGCACAACGACAGAATGGAGTGGCATTCTTTTTTCAGAATGGTATGATTCGCGCTGAGCTTCGTACTGCATTGAAGGGATTGCATGACTTGGAGCGTTTGATCAACAGAGCTGCGGGTAACTCAGCTCAACCGCGTGACTTGGTTGCTATTCGGGAAACATTGACAAAATTACCGGAAATCAATCAATTATTAGAACAATATCGCCTATCATTACAGGACATCCTAGATGATTTCAATTTTTGTTCCGAAGAAAAGCGATTATTATCTGAATCTATAGCTGAAGATCCTCCTGCGACAACACAAAATATCGGTATTATTCAACCCGGCTATTCTGCGGAGTTGGACGGCGTTCTTGAACGTTCAAAACATGCTCGTGAATGGATCGCAAATTTAGAAACCCTAGAACGTAAGCGTACTGGTATTAAAACCTTGAAAGTTGGTTACAACAAAGTCTTTGGATATTATATTGAGATCACGCGTGCACACTCTGCAGAAGCGCCTCAAGAATATATTAGAAAACAGACTTTGGTGAACGCAGAGCGCTATATCACGCCTGAGATGAAAGAATACGAGGCGTTGGTGTTAAACGCCGAAGATCGTATTCATGAGATTGAAGCGCGTTTATTTCGAGAGGTCTGTCAGCGATTATCAGGCTCGACTGCGATCATCCTGAAAACTGCTCGCGCCATAGCGAGGTTGGATGTCCTCTCATCTTTGGCAGAAGCAGCTGTTCAAGGTGGTTATGCTCGACCAGAAGTTGTGTCTGAGGATGTTCTTGAAATATTAGAGGGCAGACATCCAGTTGTCGAAAAGACGCTCGAGCAGCGGTTTGTTCCCAATGATGTGCTCTTTGATCGTGATGAACGGTTGCGCATCGTCACTGGTCCAAATATGTCAGGTAAATCCACGCTCATCCGACAGGTAGCCTTAATTGTATTGCTGGCGCAAATCGGTAGTTTTGTACCAGCAAAAAGCGCCCGAATTGGATTGGTTGATCGCATCTTCACCCGTATAGGCGCTCAAGACGAAATCCATGCTGGACAATCGACATTTATGGTCGAGATGGTTGAAACAGCCAATATCTTGCATCACGCTACTACGCGCAGCTTATTGATCCTGGATGAGATCGGTCGTGGAACGAGCACTTATGATGGAGTATCGATCGCTTGGGCGGTAGTAGAGTATATTCACAATCACCCTCGCTTGCGTTCGAAGACACTATTTGCTACGCATTACCATGAACTCACTCAATTGGCGGATTTATTGCCAGGTGTACGGAATTACAATGTGGCTGTCAGTGAGGCGGATGGGAAGGTGGTCTTTCTACATAAGATCGTACCTGGAGGCGCGGATCGCTCTTATGGCATTCATGTTGGACAATTAGCTGGTTTGCCTCGTCCAGTTGTGCAGCGGGCAGGTGAGATCTTGCAACAATTAGAAGCCTCTTCAGGGAAGGCAATCAAAATTGATCCTTCTTCGTCCAAACAATTAGCGTTGTTTCCCCAAACCAATCCATTCTTGGAGGAATTAAAGAACCTAGATCTGAACGCTTTATCTCCAATTGAAGCGCTCAATAAGATCTATGAATGGCAACATCGCTATCTGAAAGACTGATCGCTGTTCTTAACCTAGCTTTGAAAGATCATCTGATTATATTTGTGTTTACACCCGATAGATATCGACTTGATCGGTTTCGATTTCCACAGCCCATTTCCCCAAGCCCATTACTTCGTATTCCACGTATAGATAATTGGGTTCGCGTTCAACTGTGATTAATTTGATTGCGCGTCTGAATTGAAAAGTAACTAGGCTGACATCCCAATCACCTTGTAATTCGGGGTCATAACCTTCAGGTGGGTTAAAGGCGCGTTTGATTGCCGTTTCATTCAAGAACAAACGTAGAATGGCTTCAGGTATATCAATTGAATTTAACAGACTGGCAGCAGCTTGAGACTCAAGTTCGTAGACGCGTTCTTCTTCGCTCATTTCCCATTGTACAGGTGACCATATCCCCGGCAGAGCATCAATATTAATAGTATCTGGATCAATATCAATAGGCATAAGGAATCTCCAGGATAGATTTATTTCGTATATGAATGGATTAATCTACCACACAAGATACTTCCCAAAATGGCGTATCCATCAGTAACCATATAATGTTGTGCCGCGGCATTAAACAAGACTTGGAATGAAGGCGGAAAATCATCATCTCCTAGCCAGTGAACCACAAGCAATGATATCCGTGGTAAAACTTTGAAGATAAAACTTGCATTCCCAAGGGGATATGCATGACCGGATAACGACAATGCAGCTCTTTCAAACCCGGCTTTATCATTTTGGAAGTGCTGCACTAATTTTTTCCCTGTATAACTTAGAAATGCCTGGTTATAAAACATGCCATCCGGTAATTCTGAAAATGATATCCAATCTTCAGATAAAGCAGTTCCATTCGCTGTATTGAAATAATACAGGATCATCGCTTGTTCTTTTTCGGGAAATTCCTTTTGGCTATCTTGGTCGTATAGAATGAAATCTGGATAAGAGAAGAAAACCTTCTTATGCCAATAGGTAAATTCAAACCTCCCTTTTGTATCGTTTTCGGGTTTGTATATGGTTTCTGTTTTCATCGCTAGTTGTTGGGGATCTATCTTGGATATTTGTTCACGTAACTCGTTGTTTCTGCGTGCAAAGCGATCAATATCGGATTGATTGAAATCTTGATTTTTCATGATATCTCCTTTTTCAGAGTGAATATATTAGAAAGTAAAAATAATTACAAATTCACCCTTTACAGAAATGAAACTTGTGGTATTATAGGTATGCCTGTTGAAAAACATCGCAGCACACATCGGTAACAGGCATAAATGAAGGTCGTGTTCGCTAGTCATTTCTTATCATCATTGGTATCTTCCCACGGTAGGTTAATATTTTCTTTTGTCATCGCTGGCTGGAAATGATTAGATGAACACGACATTTTTAACAGCCTAAAAAAATCCTTATAATAAAAACCTCGTCGATCGACGAGGTTTTTGGTTATTATGATATTGACCATAGCATTGATTTATAACATGGAAGACCATGGAAAAAAAACATACAAGCTATTTCGTGCGCATCTTTTGTTGTAGAGTGCGGTTCAGGATACCCTCGAGTTCATTAGAGGTTGCTTTTGATTTCTTTCCGGATTTTGTACTACTTTTACTGACGAGATCCTTTTGGGATTTTTCCATTGCTTCTCGAAGCGCGATCTCCATTGCAGTCGGTATAACTTCGACTTCCTCGGTTTGCTCTTCTTTTTCATTCTTAGCGCTTTTTGTTTCTTTGATCGCTTTCATGGGAGGTTCTTCAAGAGCTTTCATACTGAGTTTGATCTGTTTCTTCTGGCGATTGACACTCAGGATTTTTACTTCAACCTCATCCCCGGTTTTTACGACATCCTCGGGACTCTTGATATAATCGTGCGTCATTTCGCTGATATGAATTAGGCCAGGTCGTTCGGCGCCAATATCAACAAAAGCGCCAAATTTTTCCAATCGAGTTATCTTTCCCTTAACGACCATATCTTTGGATAATTCGCGCCATTCTAAATCAAGCGGTTTTATCATCGTTAATTCTATGCGTTTCTTTTTCGGGATCACTCGTCGAACCCAAACATCTACACTTTGACCAAGCTCAACCACATCTTCGACACGGTTGATTGGTTCGTTCTGAATTTGGGAAATATGGACCACTCCTGGGGTTTCTGTGCCAATATCTATCACAGCCCCTGCCAATGTCGTTTTGATTACCTTGCCAGTGAAGTGCATCTTTCGTTCAATTTGTGTAATATCCATTTTTTCTGGGGTTACCAGGGCGTTAGCTTCCATACGCTTTTCTCCAATCACATTTTTGCATCTACCATATATAGAATGATAGGAATTTTTGAAATTACGGGGTACCCGCGAAAGACGATTATACCTCTCGGATATAATATTGTCAAAGAATTAAGACGTCTGTTTTTGTGTTTAGTAGTTTTGTTGATCTGAAATCTCAAAGCAATCTTAGACCGTTAAACCTATTGATTTCGTATATCAATACCACAAATTCAATTTCTAAAACGGATCGTCATCATCATTTCCTTTATTATATGACAGATTAACAAATATTGGTTTATAATATCAAATATCATCATTAAATCTTGTATAGTATGAATATTGGAATCATCTTAATTCCTTTGGAAATTTGGATTGGATTATTGATCAGTAGAGACACTCAAATTATGAAGTCGGAATAAGTTCTTCCCAACCAATATAGGAGGATAGTTCCATGAAAAAAAGGCTCTCACTTTTATTATTTATGATGCTTATTTTCTCGGTATCGAATATAAGCGCTGCTCCCATGTTGGAGGCAGAACAGGATTATCAAATGCAATTGATCGGACAATTCGGTGGGTCGATGTACAGCGTGGTTTTGCAAGGGGTTTATGCCTATTTTGGGGTAGGTCCGCGTATGGTTGTCGCCGATATCACTGATCCTGCGAATCCCATCATTGTTGGGCAAACTGCCATTCAATCAAGCTGCGTGATGGATATTGCCGTATCTGGAAATTATGCTTATATTGCAATTGGAGCAGAAGGCTTGAAGATATTCAATATCAGTGATCATAGCTCGATGGTAGAAATTGGTTCTGTGGACACGCCTAGTTCTGCCACTGGTGTCGAGGTCTCGGGGATTTTTGCTTATGTGACCGATGATGAAAATGGATTGCGCATTATTAATATCAGCGACCCTAAAGCTCCTCAAGAGGTGGGTTCTATCGATACGCCTGGTAATGCTCATGATATCGTTATTTCTGGGAATTACGCTCTTATTGCTGATGGAGATAAAGGGTTGTATATCGTCAATGTGAGTGATCCAACTGCACCCTTAGAGGTAAGCTCTTTAGATACAGATGGCTATGCTTTTGATTTGGCAGTTTCAGGAAATTATGGATATATTGCTGATTATCATAAGGGATTGCGTGTAATTGATATCAGCAACCCTAATCTACCTATTGAGAAGGGTTTCTTTTCTTTGGGGATAGATGATTACGCCAGTGGAGTGGCTGTGTCTGGGAGCTATGCCTATGTGGGTTATGAGCAGGCTGGTTTATACATAGTCAATATCAGTAACCCTGAAGCGCCAGTGGAAGCCGGTTCTATTGATTTTCCTGGCTGGGTTAATGAGGTTGCCTTATCAATTGGTTATGCTTATGCGGTTGGGAACGGAGCCGGACTGCGTATTGTTTCAATAAGTGATCCATCTGAGCCAACGCAGGTCGGGACGGTTGATTTTACGGGCGTCGTAGAAAGCGTCGTTGTATCTGGGGATTACGCTTATGTGACGGATGTTGAGGTCGGTTTGCGTATTATCGATATTAGAGATCCTAGATCGCTAGATGAAATTAGCTTCTTAGAAACACCAGGTTATGCTGAAGGTATTGTTATTTCAGAAGATTATGTTTATATGGCTGATTCTGACGAAGGTTTACGCGTCATTGATGTAAGTAAACCTAGTCAACCAGTTGAAGTAGGCAGTAAAGATACGCCAGGATATGCATTACGTTTAGCGCTCCAAGGGGATTATGTCTATGTTACTGATGGTGAAGAGGGGTTATGCATAATGGATGTCAGCGATCCTGCTGATCCAAGAGAAATAGGTTCACTAAATACACCTGGTTATGCTAAAGATGTAGCTCTTTCTGACAACTACGCATATATTGCTGATGACACAGAGGGGTTGCGTATTATTGATATTAATGACCCTACATCACCACAAGAAGTGGGCTTTGTTGATGAAATTAGGCTTGCTCAGGGTGTTGCTATATCTGGAAACTACGTCTATATCGCTGGTGATGAGGATGGGATGTATATCATTGATGTTAGCGATCCTGCAGATCCTGAAATTGTTGGTTCCCTGGACACTCCTGGATCAGTGTACCATATTGCTATATTTGGGTACTATGCGTATATTTCGGATGGGGGAAGTGGCGTACGTGTGGTTGATATAACCGATCCGAGCGAGCCAGTTGAAGTAGGGTTTATTATTACCCCTGGTTGGGCATATGAGACCTGGCTTTCGAATAGATATGCCTATGTGGTTAATGGCGAAGAAGGTTTGGTGATCCTGGATTTATTGGGTTATCCAGTTTACTTACCAATGATCTTGCGATCGAATTAATATTTAATATGTTATTCGATTTGATTAGGATTTTCTTGTTGAAGGGTACGAATTCCGTTTCTAACTTGGTTTAGATAACGATCTAGTTCCATTTCCAGACGGGTGAGCGTGGAAAGAACATAATCATCAGCGTCTTTCTTGGTCTGTTCGACATCAAATTTGCCCTTTTCCAGAATTTGATCGGCGCGTGATTGAGCTGCTTGTACAATGGCATCTCTTTCAACCAGTTGCTCGCTTTTTTCGCGTGCGATCGCGATCTTGCGGTTGGCTTCTTCTTGTGCTTGGGCGATGATCCGATCGCGCTGAGCCAATAATTGTTGTGCCTTCTTAACCTCATCCGGTATGGCGACTCTCATTTGATCGATAATATCCAGCATACGATCTTCGTCAACTATCACATTATGTGTAAACCATAGTGGACGACTCTGGTTGAGAAGCTCCTCCAGTCGATCTACAAGATGTAAGATATCCATAACATGCCTCCCCGCCCGTGGGTAATTATTGGTTTAATAAAAAGATCGTACTTTCGCCGATTCACTGATTAATTCCTAATTGATTGTTAAATACTGTACGTGGTTTCAAAATTCTCCGCGCGTTTCAGTCTCTCAATGAGGTTGTAGGGACAACCTGCTGTTCGTCACCTAATTCTTGAAAACGGTTGTATAAAGCAATTTCAACATGTGGAGGTACCATACTACTGACATCGCCTTTTAAGGAAGCGATTTCTCGTACAGTCGTCGAAGAGAGAAATGTATGCTCTTCTGCCGTAATCAGGGCGACCACTTCGATATCATCTGCCAGGCGATGATTTGCAAGAGCCATTCGAAATTCGTATTCAAAATCCGAAAAAACACGTAATCCTCGTACAATGACCTGTGCGTTGTTTTTATAACAAAAGCCTACGGTAAGACCGCAATAGCCCTTGACTTGGATATTTGGGTAGCCCTTAAAGGCTTCTTTGACTAGTTCGATCCTTTCTTCAGGCGAAAACAACAAAGACTTTAAGGGTTTGTCATAAACCGCGATGATGAGTTCATCAAATAACCGAGCGGCCCTCTTGGCAATATCTATATGACCAAGATGGATTGGGTCAAATGTTCCTGGAAAAACTGCGCGTACATGTGCCATAATCTGCTTCGCTTTGCTCTATATGATGTCTGAATAAGTACTCTGCCATGAATGTTGCAATCTTGATGCCAGAAGTTGGTATTCTGGATTGGTTAGCTCCGGATCCTGTTCAAATATATATTTTGCTATCCGGCGTGCCTTTTCGATCAAGTGTACGTCGGTTAGCTTTGCCTGGTCGAGTTCATTAAAACCTGATTGACGGGTGCCTAAGAATTCACCAGGTCCGCGTTGTTCGAGATCTTTTTCAGCTAAGATGAAACCATCGTTAGTTTCTTTCATCACCTTCAAGCGTTCATTTTCTATTTGTTCACTAGAATCCGGGATTAATATACAGTAAGATTTTTCGCCCGCACGTCCTACCCTGCCGCGTAATTGGTGTAATTGAGCGAGCCCAAAACGATTAGCGCCTTCGATAATCATCACCGTTGCATTAGGGATATCTACACCGACTTCCACAACAGTTGTCGAAACAAGGATATTTAATTCACCTGCATGGAAAGAAGCCATTGCATGATCTTTTTCTTCAGCCGTCATTCTCCCGTGAATAAGCCCAACTTTCAGATCGGGAAAGATCTCACTCTTTAATCGTTCTTGTTCTTCAATGGCGGCTTTTGATTCTAAGTTTTCGCTTTCCTCAACCAAAGGGTAAATAATGAATGCTTGGTGTCCAGTTTTGACTTCTTGTCGGATCAGGTTATAGGCTTGTTCGCGTTGACGAGGTTTGATCACGTAAGTATCGACAGCTATTCTCCCGGGTGGCATTTCATCCATGACCGAAATATCAAGGTCGCCATAGACTGTCAATGCTAATGAGCGTGGGATCGGCGTTGCTGTCATCACCAAAAGATGAGGATTATGCCCTTTTTCGCGCAACAGAGTTCGCTGCCTTACGCCAAAGCGATGTTGTTCATCGACCACAACAAGTTGTAGATTATCAAATTGAACGGGTTGTTCGATCAATGCATGTGTACCGATCACAATCTTGATCCTACCATTCTCCAACCCAGCTCGTATCTCTCGTTTTTCTGATTCAGGTGTACTTCCTAACATAAGACGAATTTCGGATGGTTGTAGGAGTGCACTGTATGGAGAAATAGGATTGGTTAGATAGGCTAAGAAGTTTTGGTAATGCTGTTCCGCTAAGATGCTTGTAGGCGCCATAACTGCAGTCTGAGCGCCTTGTGTGCTGATGATATTTGCAGCGGTGATCGCGATGGCTGTTTTCCCCGAACCGACATCCCCTTGAAGTAAGCGATTCATAGGGTGACCTGATGATAGATCATTTCTCATTTCATTGATCGTGCGTTTTTGTGCTTGGGTGAGTGCGTAGGGGAAATGTTTAATTTGTTCATTGAGCCATTCATCTCTTATGGAGAATTTTTGTGCAGTAAGCTTTTCCCAATTCCTTTTCTGACCTAATACGCCTAACTGTAATAGCAGGATTTCATCGAAGGCGAACCGTTGTCGTGCCTCTTTTTCTTCTTCCCAGCTATCCGGATTATGTATTTGTACGAAAGCCGATGGAAGATCAATGACCTCAGCCATCTTACGTATATCTTCTGGAATATGATCAGGAACCCGTGGAGCCCAGTAGGCGACTGCCTTATTGATTTGCCTTCGTAACCATGCTTGGGATATTTTTGCTTTCAAATGGTAGAGGGGAATAATCCCAAACGTGTGAATTTGTTGCTGTTCTAATCTTTCCCATTCCGGATGATTCATTACTAGTTGACCAAGATATCGATCAATTTTCCCTGAAAGAGAGATTTGCATGCCTGGATGTAGCTTTTTCACTTGCCAGCTTTGGTTGAACCAGGTTACCTTTAATTTTCCGCTTCCATCACTAACCAATGCTTCTACGATTTCCCTTTGACCGCCTTTAATTGGTCTAATTTTAACCTTTTCGATCGTTCCAATCACTGTTAAGGTTTCGCCATACTCTAATCGATTGATCGGTTTGCACAAGCTGAAGTCATTATAGCGATAGGGAAAATAATAAAGAATATCACGTAACGTGTTTAACCCCAAACGGCTTAGAGCTTGTGCATATTTTCTTCCAACACCCTCAAGGACAGTGATAGGAGCATCTAGCTCGGTGATTTCATCGAGAATCGGTTCGACCTTTGTTCTTTTCTTTTGAGGAATGATTCCATTAGATGAAAGTCGATCGCTATGCATGGTAGGAGTTTCTTCGGATTCACTCTCGACTTCAATTTCAGGTTCGATCTCAAGCGCTTCTTTTTTATCAGGCTCTAACCTCCGAACAGCTTGTTGGATTGATGTGTGTTTCTCCTTCGCCTTAGGAATTCGAAAAGCTGACCCCAAATCAGAGCGTTGGATTCGACGAGCTAAACCTTCCAATGCTTCAGCGCGCGAGCTTTCTTTGAGCTTGGAATAATCGCGCACTCTTTCAATCACAGCTTGAATCAAATTTTCCGGTAATCCGTCTGTTCGAGCTTCAGCCTCCCAATGATCGAGGAGTCTTTCCAATCCGCCTAACACAGCATGATTATCATAACCGCGCTCAGCTTCCAATGCTAATATCTTTTGTAGCTTTTCAAGTGACGGTTTCATATGCTCTAATTATAATGGATTATTTGATCACTGTAGCAAAACCTAAACCATTTGGACCAACATGCGAGCCAATTACGGTGTTTACATTCACAATAAAAGGTTCCATTGGGGTTTCGATCGTGATATTGTTAAGAAATTCAATTGCATCCATTTCGGCGTTTGTGTGTAAGATTGCAAGCCTCTCAATTGGACCTAGACTCAATAGAAATTTCTTTAATTGTTCAATTCCTTTTTTACGCGTACGAGTAACGCCTAAGCTTAATACATTACCATACCTTAGCTCAATAAACGGTTTAATTCTTAATAGATTGCTTACACGCGCCTTTGCCCATGAAACTCGACCACTTCTCCTTACGTATTCGAGTGTGTCAAGCATGGCATATACTCTGGCGCGTTTACGTACATCCTCGATGATTTTTTGCACCATTTCTAGCGATGCGCCTCTTGCAGCTGCTTCAGCCGCAGCGAGTACTTGAAAGCCCAAGCCCAAGGTCAATTGTTGACTATCGATCACTTGCACGCGTTCGTAGAATGATTGTGCGGCTGATTTGGCAGTGTTATAGATACCACTTAATAATTTGGATGCGTGGATTGAGAAAATATACTGAAAGCCCTGCTGAAACAACTTTTCATATAGCTGTTGGTAAACGCCAATCGAAGCTGTACCAGTAGTTGGACTGGGCTTGATATTGGGTAGATCTCGATAAAACGCTTCACGCGTTATTTCTTTCCCATCCTCAAAAGATTTTCCTTTGATCATCAAAATATTAGGTACCACATGAATGGGATATTGGTCTAAATAGTTTCCGGGAATATCAGCAGTGCTATCAGTTACAAAGGCAATGTTCATGTTGATCCTATTTTCTTTTTAAGTCTTGAATCCCCTGATATCTTGATCATTCGATGGATATGATCAAATAATAATGAGGTTGACAGCCTTCTTGGATTTCGATTTCCTGATCGGGATATTTTTCTTGAATGAGATTTTCCAATATGGGAATATCCTTTTTAGGGAGATCAGCGCCATAGAAAAGGGTAATTAATTCATAGTCTTGTGCATGGGCTGCTTCAAGAATACCGAGACATGCTTCATCCAAGGATGAAGTTGATAAGACTAATTTCCCATTTAATAGTCCAATAACCTGTCCTTCTTCTACTTCGACTCCATCAATTTCGACGCTACGCGTAGCGATTGTAATTTCACCAGTCTGCACTTCTTCGATCGCTGCATTCATCTCATCTATGACGCTATCGAAATCACCACTTGGGATCAAACGCATCATGGCTGTTAACCCTTGGGGGATAGAGCTTGTGGGCACTACAGCAACTTTTTTGACGGAGAGCTCTGTCGCGCTTTTGGCAGTCAGAATGATATTCTTATTATTGGGCAAGATGATGATCTTATCGGTTGGCAGTTTTTCAAAGGCATGGATGATCTCTTGTGTGCTTGGATTCATCGTTTGTCCACCTTCTACAATCGCTGCCACACCTAAACTGGCAAACACACGCGAAATGCCCACGCCTGGTGAAACTGCGATCACAGCGATATGACCGGGTTGGATCGGAGTAATAGTCGGTTGAGTCCGGTTGCATCCTCCTTGCTGGTTTTCCATCTGATCGATCAGATTTTCAATGGCAACTTTCGTTACGACGCCCAAATCGCGAGTATAGTCAATCGGTTTATACAGGTTTTCAGTCGGTACATGAATATGCATACGGTATATACCATCACCTTCACCTACTTGAATGGAAGTCCCCATTTGTTCGAGGTTATCGTAAAAGATAGAAAGGTCTAACTCTTTTTGGGGGCGAAAATCTACCACAACCTCAAAATCTTGTCCTGGTTCAATTTGTTCCATAGTGTTAGCTAATGCCATTTCTGCAAGTGGCTTTACTTTAGCATCGGTAACATCTAGAACTTCACCGTTAATATAACGCAACATACCATCAAAAATAAAATAAAGCCCTTTTCCACCTGAATCAACCACATTTGCTTCCTTCAGGACTGGTAATAATTCTGGTGTCCGTTGTACGGAGGCATTAGCCTCTTCGACTAGCAATTCGAGCATTGATACCAGGTTATCAGTCACATCGAGTGCGCTTTCCGCCTTGGAAGCTAAGTCTTTGATCACTGTTAAGATCGTCCCTTCAACTGGTCGCACTACTCCTTTGTAGGCGGTATCCCGCGCTACGGTAATTGCTTTTACGAAGTTTGGTGTATCCATTGTCGGAAGGTTGTCGACAGAACGCGCAAAGCCACGCCAAATTTGGGAGAGGATCACACCAGAGTTACCCCGTGCACCCATTAGAGCGCCATGAGCGATTGTGTGCGCTATTTCCCCCAAGTTTTCTTCAGACGAATCTTTGACCTCATCGAATGCTGCTTGCATCGTCAGTACCATATTGGTGCCTGTATCACCGTCTGGTACTGGAAATACATTGAGTGAATTTACAATTTGTTGATTGGTACGTAACCAGGTGAGGCTGGCTTCAACAAGTTTTTTTAAGTCTTGTCCATTAATTTCTTTGTGAGTGAGATTGTCTTGGTGGTTATGTATTTGGGGATTTGCAGACATTAATTACTCTCCTGAAAACATATATTGAAAAGCGAAGCATACGGAGTATGAAATTGTGAAGTCAATTACTATGATCTTCATGCTTAATCCAGGCTGCTTATCCTCAAACCACGCACGTGTACATTGATCTCGTCTATAGGCATCCCCAAAGCTTTCTCGACATGATAGCGAACGGAATTCTTAACACTATTTGCTACCGATTTGATGCGAGTTCCGTATTCTATAATGACATACAAATCGATCTTGATTTGTTCACCATTGTAATTTACTTCAACACCGTGTGTTGGGTCTTTTACTAAAACTTGAGCTAATCCTTCCACGATATTCTTCGAGGTTAGTCCAACTAACCCATAAGATTGCAGAGCTGCGTGATAAGCAATGGCAGCGATAGCGCGTGGAGAGACATGAATACTACCAATAGGTTTAATTTCGTCAGTCATATTTTCCTCTGATTTGGCTGATTATACATTATTTTCTCAACATTGCTTGTAAATATATCCGAATTGTGGTAATATTATTCGGCTACCGAGCAAGCAGTATTGAAATTGAAATTTTAATTTACATCTACAAGTGCTGTACTTGGCGCTTATTTTTGATGGAAAGGAACTAATCATGGCGAAGTGTGAAATCTGTGGAAAAAAGACGACATTTGGACGTAATCGACCTTGGTCAAAGAAATCGACGCCACGGACTTTTCGCCCGAATCTTCAGACAGTAACCGTTTATGAAGATGGTCGCAAAGTACGAAAAGTTTTGTGTGCCAAGTGTATTCGCACATTGGTAAAGAGCTAAGTGAAGTAGCAGATAACGATTATTCTGATTCTTCCGATCTAAAATCACGGCGTTTGCCGTGATTTTCTTTATTAACTCGGCATGTTTATCATAATCGCAGCCCATTTCATTGACAAGGGTTTCATTATTTTTGCTTTTCAGTCTAGAGCGGTGGTTTAATAATATAAAAAACCCATAACCAGAAAGGGATCAACCCTCCTACTGCGATCAATGTCAGTAATGCCAGTAACCATGTCAACCAATCAAACTCACTCTCTTTTTGAGCTGTATTTATACCAGTATGATGCAATATCGGGATAGGCGAGGTATTGATCTTGGATTTGATTGGTGTGACTTTCGCTTCTTGTGACCTAAGTTCAGGTTTTGGCGCTGTTCTCTTCGGGGGAGTGGTTGTTCGAAGGGATGCGCTTGTGTGGTGAACTGGTTGCTCTTTGACTTCCTTATGGAATTGATCAATTACCTTTCCGAATTGATCTGCTGTGCGATATCGTGCGGAGGGTTCCTTAGCAAGCACCTTTATGATGATTTGCTCTAATTTGATCGGGATTTTCGGGTTGAGCTTGCGAGGAGAGGCTGCTAATGCCTCACGATGAAGCTGAGCTAATTCTTGAGATGTTTTTGCAGTGAAAGGAAGTTGCCCAGTCAATAATTCATACAGAATGACGCCTAGTGAATATACATCCGAAGCCGGGGAAGGCGCTGCTCCAGAAGCTTGTTCGGGTGAAAAGTATTGTGGGGAACCCCAAACGATATCAGATTTTTCATCCGCTTTGATTGTTGCCAGCGCTCTTGCGATTCCAAAATCGAGAACCTTTAGTTGATGGTCTGCTGTGACCAACATATTCTGAGGTTTTACATCACAATGCACAAGTCCCGCTCGATGGGCATACCCAATTCCAGAACATGCCTGCCGGATTAGATCTATACTTTCATCGATTTCTAGTTTTCCGTGCTTCTTTAGCATTGTCTTCAAATCGATGCCGGAGACATACTCCATGACAATAAAAAGTTGATCGTCGTGAATTCCAAAATCATGAACGGTGACAATATTCGGATGAGAGAGTTTAGCGGCTGCTTTGGCTTCTTGGTGAAAATTCTTGCGGAATTCCGCTTGGTCAGAGAAATCTTTTCGTAGGAGCTTAATGGCAACACTGCGTTCCAAGGTTAAATCATGCGCTTGGTAGACCATTGCCATTCCACCGGACCCTTTTCGCGCTTGGATTAAGTAGCGGTTGTTTAAGATTATCTCATCCGCCATAGTTCATTCCGTTCTTCCTTTTTTTTGAACCTTCATAACATATATGATCATTATAATTGAAACGTGTTCTTTCTGGAGATATTTTTTCGGTACAATTAATTAACACTCTTTTGCAAAAAGATACGCGTTTCGATGAAAAGTAATATGATGTCGGCTATGATTAGATGCGGTTAGTCATTCGATCAAAGTAATAATAGGGTAAAATTTTATTTAAATCATTTTATATCATAAGGTGAGACAGAATGAAAATTCTATCTTTTTTTATAAAAAAACCGGTCAATTTCCTGCTTTTGGCAATTCCATTATTTATGCTAGCTGAAATTTTGCATTGGGGTGAACTCTGGGTATTCATTTTTTCAGCGCTTTCAATGGTTCCTTTAGCTGGTTTTATTGGTGAGTCAACTGAAGTATTAGCAGTGTATTCTGGACCACGCATTGGTGGTCTTTTAAATGCAACCTTAGGAAATGCGGCTGAATTAATAATAACGATTGTGGCAATTAAAGCTGGTTTGCTGGAGCTGGTCAAAGCCTCGATCACCGGTTCAATTTTAGGTAATGTCTTGCTGGTGATGGGAATGGCGATGCTTCTGGGAGGTTTTCGGAATGGCGTGCAACGCTTTGATCGCTATCATGCCAGCAGGAATGCGATTTTACTCGTCTTGGCAGTGATTGCTATGATCATCCCTTCTGTATTAAGTGGTTCGATAGGGCCTGACACCAGCCCTAAGGTTGAAGCGTTAAGTTTAGGTGTGGCTCTCATTATGATCGTTCTGTATGCTTTGGGTATTTTCTATAGCTTTCGAATGCAGGATGGTCCTCTTTCAGCACGCACACGCAATCAAGCCGCGAAAAATCGCAAAGAAGCCAGCTCTACAAATGGACAAACAAATGATGATCAGGAACATCCATCTCATGCTCCTCATTGGTCATTACGAACCTCCTTGATTGTTTTAGCAATTTCAACGTTTGGCGTTGTGATTGTTAGTGAGGTTTTGGTTGGAACCATCGAACCAGTGGTTAGCTCATTGGGTTTGTCAGAATTCTTCCTCGGTGTAATTTTGATCCCGATCATCGGGAATGTAGCAGAACATTTGGTCGCTGTGAAAGTAGCGATTGATAATAAAATGGACCTCAGTGTTGAGATTGCAACGGCTTCAAGTTTACAGATCGCCTTGTTTGTTGCCCCAGTGTTGGTATTTGTCAGCTTATTAATGGGAAATCCGCTGCAGTTGATCTTCAATCAGTTTGAATTATTAGGGCTGATCGTGGGCATCGTGATTGCCGCTATGGTCTCGTTTGATGGTGAATCAAATTGGCTGGAAGGCGCGGAGCTTTTGGCGGTATACTTAATATTAGGATTAGCGTTCTTATTATTACCCGTATAGGGAGTTTGGATGCGAGAAAGGCGAAAGCAAAAAACTGGTAACTTGATGGAAAATATCAATGTATGGATAATTTTCGGCGCGTTTATCGTCGCCAGTTTCTTATTACTTGTCTCCATGATCTTGTTATGGGTCACTCGCCCTTCTCCCATATCTAAAACGGCTTCGACAGCAGAATTGATCATCATTGAAGCGCCCACCGCGACACCCAAGCCGGTCACCGCTACTCTTTTGTTAGAAACCACAATGACACCGTCCACAGGTACTCCACAAAGCGAGCAAAATATTGATATCATTATTGGAGTACGAGTACAGATCAAAGGAACTGGCGGGGATGGATTGCGATTTCGCGATGAACCAAGTTTAGATAGCGATGTCCGCTTTATTGGTGATGAAGCCGAAGTTTTCTTAGTGGATGAAGGCCCTGTTTCCGCCGAAGATTATACCTGGTGGCATTTAATTGGAGTTTTTGATGAAGCTCGTCAGGGGTGGGCGGTTTCAGATTATTTAATTGTCATTGAAGAAGAACCATAATACTTAATGAGGAGAATATGTATTCCGGAAAACCTGTTGACATTACTGTAAAACGCCAATCTGGTGAATTTATTATTGTTTGGGATGATGGACATGTAAGCCGATATCCCTTTTCTTTGCTAAGATATGGATGTCCCTGTGCAGATTGTAGAGGTGGGCATGAAAATATGAGTAATGAACCTGATCCGCAGGTGTTTACTATGCCATTTGAAGACTCGAGTCGCACTCGGATTAGGAATGTCGAGCAAATTGGTTCGTATGCGATTTCAATTGAATGGGAGGATGGGCATAATTTTGGGATCTATACTTGGAGTTATTTACGTTCGTTGTGCCCCTGCCCAATTTGCCGAGGGAAGACCCATTTCCATTAGACGAGAATTTTTCTATTACGATAATTTGGTTTTAGAGGTAGTCACGCAGATTATGTTCAACCGCATAAGCGGCTGCTTCAGCGCGGTTGCTAACGCCTAATTTTGAGAGAATGCTGCTGACGTAATTTCTCACCGTCCCTTCTCCTAGGAAGAGCGCTTTGGCAATTTCTCGGTTCGTTTTTCCTTCAGACACGAGCAAAAGGACATGTTTCTCTTGTTGAGTCAAGGCAGAAAAAGCGGAAGCTTCTTCTTCCTGTGCCGCTTTTCTAACCTCTTGAAAAATCCGTTGGGTGACAGCAGAATCTAAGAGCGCTTCACCGCGTCCAATGGCTTCTATCGCTCGCACTAAATCTTCCCCCCCAATTTGTTTTAAGACATAGCCCGCCGCTCCTGCGCGTATAGCAGAAAAAAGCATCTCGTCTTCGGCGTAGGATGTTAGCATGATGACTTTTGAATCAGGATAATTTTCAGATATTTCTTCACAAGCTTCAATTCCGGAACCACCTGGAAGTCGAATATCCATGACAATCACATCTGGAGAGAAAATACCCACTTTTTCAATAGCCTCACGAGCAGTGCTGGCTTCGGCGACGACTTCGAATTTCGGATGTCGTTCTAGCAAAGCTTTTAATCCGATCCGTACTACTTCATGATCATCCACCAATAAGATACGATGCTTTTCTGGTAATTTATTTTCCATAGTGAGAGTATATCTGATTGTACCTTGAATGACAAGTCTATTTTAGATTAATTGAGTAAAACTAATAATAATTTATGGTATGATTGTCGATTAGCGAGTGTTTGTGTTAGTTGACAGGAATGATTTTTTGAATTAAACTTTGTACATTGTCTACACGTGGTCAGATTAAAATAATAAGCAACTTTTCTCTTAGTTTATAGACTCCACTGCAAAAAGGATAGTTGACCCCTACGCGAAATTGAAAAAGTAAAATATAATCATAGCATGTTTAAAAAGAATAAAAAACACCTACAACCGATACTGATCAGTGCAGTCAATGAATTACCAGAAAAGCAAAAAGAGTTATTAAAGAAGTCGTGGGCAAACGTCTTTTACCATGAATTTTTTAGTCGATTAGACGAAGAGATCTTTGAGGTATTGTACTCCAGAAAGCCATCTCGACCGAACGTCCCAGTGAACGTATTAGTTGGACTTGAAGTCATCAAAGAGGGCTTCGGCTGGAGTGATGCAGAATTG
>Ga0172375_10002530_pt1 | contig 28388 bp, 28 predicted proteins | sample LakKiv1m_FD_114537 | JGI IMG/M metagenome (GOLD analysis project Ga0172375, IMG submission 114537) | Freshwater microbial communities from Kabuno Bay, South-Kivu, Congo - kab_092012_11.1m | ecosystem: Environmental > Aquatic > Freshwater > Lake | place: Democratic Republic of the Congo... | reverse complement strand
CCCCCGCCGTTCAGGCGGGGGATGGGGGGACAAAATAAAAACCTTGCTTCAAATAATCTCTTGTGCTAACTTATTATCTGTCGGGACCTCATAAAAAGTGAGAACCTTATGTAATAGGCCCCGTTCTTAAAGAGCCGCAAATTAACTTTTGCGGCTTTTTCTTTTCGCCTTGTTTTTGAGCCCGCGGCGTGCTATTATAAGGTAAATTAATCGAGGAGGTTTTAATGGCCACAATAGAGGATTTCAGGAAAATAGAGCTAAAAGTCGCTCAAATCAAAGAGGTTAACGATCATCCTAACGCTGACCGGCTTTATGTTATTACGTTAGATGTGGGAGATAAGACTAAGCAGGTAGTCGCGGGGATAAAGAGCGGTTATCTTAAAGAGGAATTAGTGGGCAAGCAGGTGATCTTGGTGGATAATCTGGACCCGGCGGTTTTACGCGGAGTAGAGAGCCAGGGGATGATCTTGGCTGCCTCTGATGATGACGGGATCACGATTGTTTCGCCCGAGAAGCCCAAGAAATCAGGAAGCGTCGTAAAATGATCAGGCAATTTGTCCCTCAGGAGGCCTGTCTTAAATGCCAGGGTTGCTGCCGGTTCAAGGAGCAGGAATCTGTTTGGAGCCCCTGCCTAATGGATGAAGACATCCAGACCCTCCTGGACCACAAGATCCCTCCGGCTACGCTTTCGTTGAATAAAAAGATACTCCCCGTACCTGATCCGCAAGGAGAGGGTTATCTTTGCGCGTTCCTTGATGCCTTAACCAATAAATGCCTGGTTTATGATTTTCGTCCCTTTGAATGCCAGCTTTACCCGTTTTTATTATCTCTGCGACAAAAGAGGGTCTATCTGACCGTAGATTTGAATTGCCCTTTTGCCAAAGAAAAATTAAATTCCCGCGAATTTAAGGATTATGTCGAATATTTGAGCGATTTTCTCAATGCCCCTGCCCAGGTGGAGTTACTTAAGGAAAATCCCCATCTGCTTGCTGCCTACGAAGACGTGTTGGATGTGATCGAGCTCAATCCGCCTGATGAAGCTTAAAAGCATCTCGCTTAAAGATAAAGCCATATTTGATAAATACTTGAAATTCTTTCGCCATGAGCTGGCGGTTTATTCCTTTGGCGACATTTTTATCTGGAAGGACCTCTTTGATATATCCTGGGCTCTCATCGACGGAAATCTCTGCGTTTTCTTTAAGGATAGCTTCGGCACTTTTTTATATCTGCCCCCGCTGGGGAAAAAGTTCAGCCCGGAAGCTGTTTTGAGTTCTTACGATATCGCCGCCGGGCAAAACAGAAATCCGGAAGTTACGCGCATCGAAAACATAGAAGAAAAAGACGCGCCGTCTTATCGCAAGCTCGGATTTAAGTGTTCTCTTAAGTCGCACGATTATTTGTGCCTGCGCCGGGACCTGGTGAACTTAAGCGGGAATAAATTGAAGTCGCAGCGCTGGGCGAGGAACTATTTTCTTAACCACTATGCATTTGAGTTTTCCGCGCTTTTACCGAAAGATAAACAGGAGTGTTTGAGTTTGTATGATTCATGGATGAGTTTGCGTAAGGCGGGCAATTCCGAACACGTCTATCAGGGTTTGATGGAGGATAGCAGGAAGGCGCTGCAGGCAGCCCTCGAGGATTATAAGGCCTTGGATTTTAAAGGCGGGGTGGTCAGGATCAATAAAGAGATACGCGGGTTTACCTTTGGTTACAAGTTAAACAGAGACACCTTTTGTATTTTGTATGAAGTGACTGATCTCTCCGTTAAAGGGCTGGCTCAATTCATCTTCTCCCGCAATTGCGCCGGGCTTAAAGGATACAAATACATAAACGTGATGGATGATTCGGGGCTGGAAAACCTGAAAAAAGTGAAGTTAGCGTACAAACCGGTAAGGCTCATCCCGGCGTACATTGCGAAAAATGAATAAAGAACTTAATGAAGTCGAGTTTACTATATTCGATACCGAGACTACGGGATTGGCCCCGTCGGGAGGCGACCGGATAGTCGAGATTGCCGCTATACGTTTCAAAGGCAAAGATAAACTTGCCGTCTTCCAGTCCTTGATCAATCCGGATAGAAAGATCTGCGAAGCGGCATTCGCAGTAAATAAGATTTCGGAGACAATGTTAAAGGATGCCCCCCGGATACCCGAGGTGATGCCTAAATTCCTGGAATTCATCAAAGGCAGCTGCTTGTGTTCGTACAACGCCGGTTTTGACCTGGAGTTTTTAAATAACGAGTTGAAAATCATGGGCAAAGACGGGCTTAAAGATATCGTGGTTGTGGATATCCTTAAAATGGCCCGGCGCCTGCTCCCCGGACAGGAGCGCTACGCGCTCTGGTTCGTGGCGGATAAGCTGGGTATCCGCGCGAAGCAGGAGCACCGGGCATTTTCCGACGTGGTGATGACCCTTGAGGTCTTTGAGCGCCTTAAGGAGATCATGGAGCGCAAAGGAATTTTTGATTTTGCCAGTTTCTCCCGCCTTTTCAGCATCGAGCCGTATTTTCTGGATAATCTTAATAGCCAGAGGCTCTCCGAGATCCAGGAGGCGATAGGCCTGGGCGTGCATATAAAAATAAAATATCTTTCGGTAGCAGGCGCGGCAATAACCGAAAGAGAAGTGATGCCCAAAGAAATAAAGCAAGAGAACGGCCGCAGCTATCTTGTAGGGTACTGCTGCCTGAAAAAGGAAGAGCGCACATTTCGAGTCGATGGCATACTACACCTGGAAGTCGTTTAAATTAGATAAGGGCCCTCTGGAAATTTTCCGCGCCTTAAAAGGCGGGAGGAACTGTTTTTTCTTAGACTCAAGCCTCGCGGCTAACTATTCTTTAGGCAGGTATTCTTTTCTGGGGATCAATCCTTTTAAGACGGTCTCTGCTAAAAATAGGGACAGATTAGGCGCGTTACGGGAGGAGCTGGTTAAGTATAAGATCGAAGCCCCTAATAATTCTCCTCCGTTTTTAGGCGGCGCCGTCGGGTATGTAAGCTATGACGCGGGATTCCTGCTTGAAAAGAAACTTAAAATGCGCATCAAGGACGATTTAAAGGTCCCGGATTTATTTTTTGCCTTCTATAATACCGTAATCATCATCGATCATCTGAAAAAGGTCTTTGGGATATTCGCGGTTGGTTTCCCCGAAAAGGGTTCGGGCCTTCAGAAGGCGCTGGCCGAGGAGAATATTGCCAAGCTTGAAAAACTTATCTTTGAAAGCCGCCCGCAAGAGTGCACCCCGCAGGAAATAAAAACCACGCGCCCCGCATCCAATTTCAGTAAGGCCGAATATATCGCCGCCGTAAATGCCGCTAAAGAGTACATTAAAAACGGCGATATTTATCAGGTAAATTTATCGCAGCGGTTTTCATGCCGGACGAATTTGACTGCGCCAGCAATCTACGAACGGCTGCGCATGCATTCTCCGGTTTATTTCGGCGCGTATTTTGACCCCGGGCCGTTTCAGATTATCAGCTCTTCCCCGGAAAGATTCCTGTCGTTACGCAAAGATATCGTAATCACCCGGCCGATGAAAGGGACGCGAGCGCGCTCATCCGATGAAGCGCAGGATAGCAGGCTTAAGAATGAACTCTTGGCCAGCCCTAAAGATAAAGCGGAGCTGATGATGATCGTGGATTTAGAGCGCAATGATCTGGGGCGGGTTTGCAATTACAATTCAGTCAAGGTGGAGACGCTTAGGGAGCTGGAAGAATATAATACTGTTTTTCAAACCACGGCGAATATTTACGGAAGGCTTTATAAAGGAAAAGACCGTATCGACCTTATGCGCGCCTGCTCTCCGGGCGGTTCCATAACCGGCTGCCCCAAAATAAGGGCGATGGAGATAATCGAAGAATTAGAGCCTTCCCGGCGCGCAATCTATACCGGGGCGCTGGGTTATTTGAGTTTTTCCGGAGACATGGATTTTAATATTCTTATCCGCACCATTTTAAAAAAGAAGAATAAGATTTATTTTGGCGTCGGAGGCGGCATAGTTGCCGATTCTAAGGCCGAGGAAGAATATAACGAGACCCTGGTTAAGGCGCAAGGTATAATGCGCGCGCTGCTGTCTAAATGAAAAATAATAATTATCCCTCAACCTTTGGAGTCTTTGAAAGCATGCGCAGCCTTAACGGCAGGACAGTTTATCTTGATGCGCATCTAAAGAGGATTAAGAAAGGGTGCGCGGCATTAAAGATAAAGCTCCCCGTATCAGTGGATAAGTTAAAAAACGCAATCAAGGCGCAAGTAGCACTCTCTTTTTGGAGAGATAAATATATCCGGCTCTCTGTCTGGTTAGAGGGGGGTATTAGCGGATACACGGTCCTCGTAAAAAAATATACGCCGCATTCTTTGTCAAAATACCGTAAGGGGTTTAAGGCCCAAACCGCTTCCTGGCGGCAGTATATAAACTCGCCTTTAGCCCGGGTTAAGGTTATCGAACGCTCTTTGTATGAGCGGAGTTATTCAAGAGCTAAGGCCCAAGGTTTCGACGAAGCCATAATCTTAAATTCCCGCGGCTACGTTGCAGAAGGGACGCGCAGCAATATATTTATGGTCAAGGACAAAGAATTATTTACGCCAAGCCTTGAATGCGCCTGCCTTGACGGGATAACCCGGATGGCAGTCCTGGATTTAGCCGGAAAAAATAAAATCAAATCATTTGAGGCTAAATTTACTTTAAAAGATATAGAGGACAGTGAAGAGGCGTTCCTGACCAATTCCTTAATGGGGATAATGCCGCTGGTTTCGGTGGATAATATCAAGATCGGAAACGGCAGGCCGGGAAAATTAACCAAATGGCTTATCAAAAAATACAACTCCCTTTCAAAATAAGAAAATCAGTGCTGGCGTTTGGCTCGCAGGCTAAGAATACCGTCTGCTTTGCCAGCGCAAAGACAGCTTATGTCAGCCGCGCGCATCCCGACTTATCGGATCCAAAAGACCTGCTGGTTTTTGAGAAAGATGTGCGGTACTTTCTAAAGAAAAAGCCCAAGATTTTTGCCTACGACCCTCATCCGGAATATCAGTCGACGAAATTGGCTTTACGCCTGGCGCCTGACACCCATCTCTTCGCCCCGGTTCAACATCACCACGCGCATATTGCCGGCTGCATGGCGGAAAACGGGTTAAAGAATGAATTAATAATCGGGGTTGCTTTTGACGGCACCGGTTTGGGCGCAGATAACCATATTTGGGGAGCGGAATTTTTACTCTGTGACTATAAGTCTTTCAAAAGGGCCGGGCATCTTAAAGAGATCCCCCTGTTAGGCGGGGAGCGGGCAATCCTGGAGCCATGGCGCTTGGCTGCCTTCTGGCTCGACGGTAAACTCCCGGGGATAGATAAGAAAAAATGGGCTCTTCTTAAAAAGATCCGGGATAAAGGCATAAATTCGCCTTTGGCCAGCAGTATGGGGAGGCTCTTTGATGCCGCAGCAAGCCTGATACTTAGCAGGAAAGAGGCGCGGTTTGAGGCGGAGTTGGCGATTGAGCTTGAGAAATTGGCCACAAGGCACAAGGCACAAGGCACAAGCTACGGGTTTAGTATAGCTAAGTCGAGGGATGGTTATATTATTGACCCTTCCCAGGTTTTTAAGGGTTTGTCCGGCGATTTAAAAACGGGAGTTCTTAGGAAAGAAGCCGCTTTCTGTTTTCATTTAACCGTTGCCAAGATGATCGAGAGGATGTGTTTTATATTACGCCGCGATACCACAATCAGTAAGGTAGCTTTATCGGGAGGGGTATTTCAAAATAGCCTTTTACTTCGCCTCTGCTTGGGGCTATTATATAAAGAGGGATTCACCGTGCTTTTGCACAAGGATCTAAGCACTAATGATTCCGGAATTTCATTAGGCCAGGCAATAATCGCGGGGTCTTAGGAGAGAATTATGTGTTTAGCAATACCGATGAGAGTAAAGAAGATCAGGGAGAATTTTGCCGAGGTCGAGAGCGGCCGGCTGACGCGTACTATTAATATTCAGATGCTTGCGCACGTAAAAATAAATGATTTTGTCCTGGTGCACGCGGGTTTTGCTATTGAGGTGCTTGACCCTAAGAAGGCGAGAGAGACATTAAGGATTATCAATGAAATACATTGATGAATTCCGGAACAAGAAACTGATCGCTCTGGCAGGGGGGCGTATACGCCAGCTTATGCCGCTTAAAGACCTGGCCATTATGGAGGTCTGCGGAACGCACACCATGAATTTCTGCCGTTTCGGGCTTAAAGATCTTTTGCCGGAGAGGCTACATTTTATCCCCGGGCCGGGTTGCCCGGTCTGCGTCAGCCACCAGAATTATATCGACGCTGCGATCAGGCTCTCCCGCAGGGATGATGTTATTATCGTCACTTTCGGGGACATGCTGCGCGTCCCCGGAACCGCCTCTAGCCTGGAAAAAGAAAGGGCGCGGGGAGGGCACATCCGCGTTGTTTATTCTCCCCTGGATACATTAAAAATTGCGCGCCTTAATCCCGGAAAAAAAGCGGTTTTTCTCGCCGTGGGTTTTGAAACCACCGCCCCTACCATTGCCTTAAGCATTATTCAGGCGAAGAAGGAAAAGATAAAAAATGCCTCATTTTTTACCTCCTTGAAATTAATGCCTCCTGTGATGCGCCATCTTTTGAATGACGAAAGGTTAAATCTCTCCGGGTTTCTCTGCCCGGGACACGTATCCAGCATCATAGGGATAAAGCCGTATGAATTTATCCCCCGAGATTTTGCCGTACCCTGTTGTGTGGCTGGGTTTGAACCTCTGGATATCCTGGAAGGGATACTTATGCTTTTAAAACAGATAAAACAGAATAAACCTGCGGTGGATAATCAGTATTCCCGCGTAGTCAAGGCAAAAGGTAATCTTGAAGCGCGCAAGATAATCTCGCGCGTATTCTCTCCGTCGGGAGCGTACTGGCGGGGGATGGGCAAAATTCCCGATAGCGGGCTTAAGATTAGAAAAGAATTTCAAGCCTTTGATACTGAAAGAGTATTTGCGCTTAAACCGCCAACCGCCAACCGCCAACCGCCAACTAAATGTAAATGCGCCGATGTTTTAAAGGGATTGATTTTACCCAAAGAGTGCCCGCTTTTTGCCAAGGCCTGCGCGCCGGATAAGCCTTTGGGCCCGTGTATGGTTTCGGTAGAAGGGGCATGCAACGCGTATTACAGGTACCGGGGTTAAATACCCCTGGAAATATTTTCATTGGATTTAAGATCTCAAGGTAATAAAATAGTCTTAGTAAAGGAATAATGAAGATGCGAAAGAATTCCGGAGCAGAGAGAAGAGAATACCTGCGCCTGGATACGGTCTTTCCCGTGCAGTTCAGGCTGGAGAGCCACGACGGAAAAACATTCTTTACCAGCTGGCTGCAGGGTTTTACCTGCGACGTAGGCCGGGGCGGGATATGCTTATCGGTAAATAATTTTTCTCCGGAACAAGCCGGGATGCTTAAGGGTGCTAAGGCCCGGGTCGCGCTTGAGATAGAGCTGCCTTTTACCAAAAGGCCGGTGAGGGCCCGGGGCGCGGTAGCCTGGTTGCGCGAGGTAACAGGCGAGCCTAACAAATACCGTATCGGGCTTAAATACGAACAGATCGATATTCATCAGAACAGGCAGATCATGCGTTACGCCTGGGCGAGGAAGCTTTTTATCCCCGTTGCCATTGGCGCGATAATGCTTCTGGGCATATTTCTGGCATTAGGCCTCTACTTTAATATGAAGCTGGACGAAGGTAACCGCTCATTAGTGGCAAACCTGGTGCGCGTATCCTATGAATTGGATACCTCGCGGGAGAGGCTTCTTCAGATCAGCGCCGAAAAAGAAAACCTGTCTTTAAAAATAAGTACCCTGGGCGAGCGCATCCGCATGACCCAGGAAGAAAAAGCCGCTTTATCCGAGAAAGAGAGATTAGAGGGGAGAGAAAAAGAAAAGCTGCTTAAGAGTAAAGAGTCCAAAAAGATAGCGGAGCTGGATACTCTGGTTGCGCAGTTAAATAACGAAAAGATCGAGCTCTTGAGTAAATTGGAATTATTAAAGAGCAGGGAAAAAACAATCGGCGAGGAGGCGACGGCCTTGACAAAAGAAAAGATTACCTTAGAAAAAGCTAATTTCCAGAAATTATACGACTGGCTTAAAGTCCATCAGAACCCGCGCACGGGGCTGGTGATAAGCTTTGAAGGAGACGGTGATGTTTCGGGCTGGGCTTTTACTTATGACCAATCGCTGGTCGCCCAGGCGTATACTTATTTCGGGGATTTGGAGCGCGCAAAGAAAATATTGGATTTCTACGCCAACCGCGCTACCCGGCAGCGGGGGCTATTCTTAAACGCCTATTATGTAGCGGACGGAGGGAGCGCGGAATATACCGCGCACATCGGGCCGAATATCTGGATCGGTATCGCGCTCATGCAGTATATGAATAAAGCCGGAAGCAATGAATATCTGCGCCTGGCAGAGGATATCGCGCAGAATATCATTGCCTTGCAGGATAAAGACGGCGGGTTGCGCGGAGGCCGCGAAATAGAATGGTATTCGACGGAGCACAATTTAGATGCCTACGCCTATTTTAATATGCTGTATAAGGCCACCGGTAAAGATATTTATGCCAGGGCGCGCGACAGAATATTAAGCTGGCTAATACAGCATACCTACGACAAAACAGGCCTGCCTATAAAAAGAGGGAAAGGTGATTCTACGATAGCCACCGACACTTACGCCTGGTCCGTAGCTGCCTTGGGTGCAAAGAAACTTAAAGAAGTCGGGATGGACCCGGATAAGATAATCGAATTTGCCGAGCAGAATTGCGCGGTCAATGTTGTTTACACCCGCCCGGGGATGAAGCCGGCGAACATAAAAGGTTTCGACTTCGCGGCGCAGCGTAATCTGGCGCGGGGAGGGGTAGTCTCTTCGGAGTGGACCGCGCAGATGGTGATGAGTTTTAAGCTTATGTCCGATTATCATGCCGGCCTGGGCGAAAAAGAGAAGTCTTTATTGTATTCGCGTAAGGCCGATGAATATCTCTCGGGGCTCGAACATATGATTATCTCCAGCCCTTCTCCGTCGGGGCAGGGAGGGAATTGCCTGCCGTATGCTACCGAAGAGTACATCGATACCGGGCACGGCTGGATGACTCCTAAGGGCAAGTCTACCGGTTCGCTTGCCGGGACGGCCTATACTATTTTTGCCTTCTACGGTTATAACCCCCTGGAATTAAAGGATTGAAGAAGAGGCTTACCGCAATATACGCTAAACTTTACGCTCACTTCGGCCCCCAGGGCTGGTGGCCGGCAACCTCGGCCTTTGAGGTAATGGTGGGTGCGATACTTACCCAGAATACCAGCTGGGTGAATGTCGAGCAAGCTATAAGCAATTTAAAAAAAGCCCGGGCCTTAAATGCGCACAAACTTTTGAAGATGGATAAAAAGCGTCTTGCGCACCTGATCCGTCCGGCGGGTTATTATAATGTCAAGGCCAAGAGGTTAAAAGAGTTCCTCAAATTTTTCTGCCAAGAACATCGCGGAAGTATCGCGCGCCTGTCGGCTAAAAAAACCTCGGACTTGCGCCTCCGGCTTCTCGAGGTACACGGTGTAGGCCCGGAGACCGCGGATTCCATGCTTTTATACGCATTAAATAAGCCGGTTTTCGTGGTCGACGCTTATACCAGGAGAATACTCTCGCGCCACGGGTTTATCAGGCCCGATGCGGAATATGCAGAAATCCAAAATTTGTTTAGAAAAAACCTCAAAAATAGTGTAAAATTATTTAACGAGTACCACGCCCTCCTGGTTAAGCTGGGTAAGGATTATTGCCGTAAGAATAACCCGAAATGTCAGGTCTGTCCGTTAAAATGAAAAATCTAAAATTCTGGATTCTGTTCTTGATATTTGATTTTTGCATTTTTAATTTTTCTCACGCCGCCCCCTGTTACGGGACCAAGATGCCCGGAAAAAACAAGTTTTTTGCAGGGCTGCAGAATTACAGCATTTATAAACGGTCCCTGAAAGACGATAACGGTAAATTAAGAAGCCTGCAGGACTTTGTCACGGTATCCTACGGTGTTTTCGACTGGCTCTCTATAGATTTAAAGGGGGGTGCAGGAGATATAAAACAGCATCCTGAGAATTCCGGGGAGATTCGTTACAATGCCGGATTTTCCGGAGGTTATGGTTTTCGGGTAAGGTTTTTGGATAAGAATAAAATGAAGGCGGTATTCGGTTTTCAGCATATCAGCGTCCATCCTTCAAGCAGGAACCTGGCAGGGGTAAAGAATCAGGCTATCCTTGATGATTGGCAGGCTTCTCTCTTTGCTTCTTACGAATTTAATTTTGCCACGCCCTATATCGGTACGCGCTGGTCGAGGGTGGATTATATACATAAAGTAAACGGCGACCGCAAAAGGGTCATGTCGGATTTAGATAAGAGCGTCGGGCTTATCGTCGGTATAGACGTTCCCTTGAATAAAAAGATCTGGCTTAATCTCGAGGGTTCGTTTTTTGACAGTTCCGCTCTCGCCTGCGGCCTGAATTACGCTTTCTAAGCCGGCCCCGAAGAATTCCAATGATAAATAAAAAAAGGTTGCTTCGTCTTACGCAGGAGCTCATCCGTATCAATTCCGAGAATCCTCCCGGAGACGAGAAGAAGATCGGTGATTTTGTCCGCAGGTATCTTGCCGGGCTCGGCCTTAAGACGAGGATAGTAGAATTTAAAAAAAACCGCAGCAATGTCTTGGCCTTTCTAAAAGGCAGAGGCGGCCGGGGCTCGCTGTTATTCACTCCGCATTTAGATACGGTCTGCGCGGGTAAAAGCTGGAAACACGATCCTTTCGCCGGAAAAATAGAGGGAAATAAAATTTACGGGCTGGGCGCAACCGATTGCAAAATAAATCTCGCCTGCGCAATGGAGGCGTTAAACAGCTTGGTAGAAGACAAAAAAACCCCCCAGCAGGATCTGATCTTCGCCGCAACTGCCGACGAAGAATGCGGTTCGAATCTGGGCCTGATCCCGCTTCTTAAGAGGGGAGTCGTAAAGCCGGATTACGCGCTGGTTTTAGACTCCGACGAGTTTGACATTATCGTCACCCAGAAAGGGATGATCCATCTCAAGGTGAAGATCCAGGGTAAGCGCGCGCACGGGGCTTATCCGTGGCGCGGGGAGAGCGCGGTAGATGCCGCGGTAAATATCATTAAAGAATTGAAAGTGCAGAAGAGCGCGTATCCGAAGAATAAATATCTCCGGCCGCCTACGATCAATGTCGGCACTATACGGGGAGGGGATAAAGTAAATGTTGTGGCAGACTGGTGCGAATTTGAGCTGGATTTCAGGTTCCTCCCCGGTCAGCAGGCAGCAAAGATCCTGGAGAACCTGAAAAAAGTCATCAAGAGGTATGCAAGTAAATTTAAAATAGAGGTAAACGATATCCAGGAGCCTTATAATATCGGCGAGACCCATGCTCTGGTGAAGGCCTTAAAAAAAGCAATGCTTGACCGGGGCATTAAAAGCCGCATTAAAGGTTCGGAGGGGGCTACGGTGATCACCTTTTTCCAGCACAGAGGGATTCCGGCGGTCTCCTTCGGCTTTGGTTCATCCGGGTGCGCGCATACCAGCGATGAATTTGCCAAAATAAACAATCTTTATAAAGGCGCACAGGTATTGGAGGAATTTTTATGGAAGGGATTAAATTCTTAAAAAGGCCGCGGCTTAAAAAGCCGTTTTTCGTCGTCGCCTGGCCCGGGATGGGGGAGGTGGCCTTTAAGGCTGCGAGTTTCTTAGTAGAGAGCTTAGGGGCGAAGGAATTTGCCGGTATTGCCGCGGAGGACTTCTTTTATCTTACCGGGAGCGTTATCAAAGACGGGATAATGGATATCCCGAAACTCCCCGAAAGCAAATTTTATTTCTGGAAGAACAAGTCCGGCAAGAACGACCTGGTAATCTTTATCAGCAACGCCCAACCCGATCTCTCTAAGGCCGAAAATTATTCCCAGAGGATAATCCAGATGGCCAAGAGTTTTCATGCCGAGATGGTCATCAGTTTCGCTTCCATGCCCCAGCCGATAGACCATACGCAGGAGTCCTCCTCCTGGTTTGCCGCTACCTCCCAGGACCTCTGCGCGGCTTTGGAAAAATTGGGCCTGCGTAAATTAAAGGAAGGTGCTATAAGCGGGATGAACGGGTTATTTTTAGGGGTTGCCAAGCGGGAAGGGCTCAAAGGATTTTGCCTTTTGGGAGAAATCCCTCTTTATACAATTCAAATAGAAAATCCCAAGGCCTCGGCCGCGGTAGTAAGCGCTTTGGGAAAAATACTGGATATAAATGTCGACCCCGTAAGCCTTATCCGGCAGGCGCAAAATATGGAGAATGAAATAAATAAACTCCTGGATTATATAAGGCCGGGCTCCGGGCCCGGGCAGGGCCCGATAGGCGAAGATGAAGTGGAAAAAATAAAAAAGGCGCTCTCCCAATTGACCGGCCTCCCTGCTTCGGTGAAGGAAAAAATCGAACAGCTATTCCTTGCTGCGCAAAACGACATTACGCGCGCCGGAGAACTTAAAGTCGAACTGGATAAATGGAATGCCTATAAGGAATACGAGGATAGGTTCTTGGACCTCTTCCGTAAATCCAAAGAAAAGGGTAATTGATGCCGGAGAATCATAAGATCAAGGGGATAATTTTTGACCTGGGGAACGTCATCCTTGACTTTGACCACCGCATCGCCGCCGCAAAAATAGCTAAATTTACGGATATGTCAGGCGAGGATATCTATAATCTTTTTTTCGACTCTCCGGATACCGCGCTTTTTGAAGAGGGGAGGATATCTTCCGAAGACTTTTTCAAGGCTGTTCAGAAAAAGCTGGATTTAAAGCTTACCTTTGAGGAATTCATCCCGATCTGGAACGAGATATTCTTTTTTAGCGAAAAGAACCTCGCCGCCTATAATATCGCCAGGGCGCTTAAAAATAATTACCGGGTTGCATTACTCTCCAATATAAATTCACTTCATTTGGAGTATATCAAAAAGACGTTCCCGATACTGGACGCATTTCACGATATCCTGGCCTCATGCGAATTAAAATTAAGAAAGCCCGACGCGCGTATTTACTCTAAGGCGCTGGCGGTTTTGGGGACGCAGAGCGCACAGACCTTTTACACCGATGATAGGCCCGAACTGGTCGAGGGGGCTAAAAAATTGGGCATTAACAGCTTTGTCTTCTCATCGGCTGCGGAGCTAAAGAATAATTTAGCCAGATTTAACATAAATTAAATTATGGAAAAAATAATCTTAGGCCACGGTAGCGGCGGGAGGCTGATGCACAGCCTCATCAAAGAGACCATCCTTAAGAAATTAAGCAACCCTATTCTTAAGGAGCTCGGAGACGGCGCCTTTATAGATTATAAAGAGAAGCTTGCCTTTACTACGGATTCGTTTGTAGTAAACCCGGTATTCTTTCCCGGCGGAGATATCGGCAAGCTATCCGTCTTCGGGACAGTCAATGACCTGGCGATGATGGGCGCAAAACCGGAGTATCTTTCTTTGGCCCTGATCATCGAGGAGGGCCTGGAAGCAAAGGTCCTGGATAAAATAATTGATTCTATCTCGCAGGCCGCCAAGTCCTGCGGGGTCCAAGTCGCAACCGGCGACCTGAAGGTGGTGGAGAAAGGCAGCGCGGATAAAATATTTATCAATACCTCCGGGATAGGCAGGATAATCGCAAAAAAGAGGCTTTCAATAAAAAAAATAAAACCCGGGGATAAGGTCATCCTGACCGGGGATATCGGCCGCCACGGTTTAGCGGTCCTGGCAAAAAGGAATGACCTGGACCCGGGATTGGAGATTGTCAGCGACTGTGCCCCTCTTAATAATATGCTCACACCTCTGCTTGCCGGGGAGTCCGGGATAAGATTTATGCGCGATCCTACGCGCGGAGGATTGGCCACGACTTTAAACGAGATAGCCGAGGCCTCCGGGTTAGGGGTGAGTATCGAGGAAAAGAGCATACCGGTTTCGCAAAAGGTAAGGGCTGCCGGAGAATTGTTAGGCATAGACCCTTTATATGTTGCTTGCGAAGGCCGCGCAGTGATCATTGCAGAGGCCAAAAAGGCAAAATATATCCTTTCTGCGCTGGCCAGGCATCCTTTGGGCAGGTCAAGCAGCATCGTCGGGGAAATGGTTTCCGGGCCCAAGAGGAAAGTGGTATTAAAGACTATATTCGGGACAGAACGTTTAGTTGATATGCTCGTAAGCGACCCACTACCGAGGATATGTTAAAATGAAGAACGCAAGAATGCACAGAAGGTTTCCCCGCGACTGGTTAGGCAGGGACGACCTATACCTTACGCAGATTATCGCCAAGGAGTCCGAGCTGCAGGTCTTTACCAATAAAAAGGCCGATAAGCGCCATATCGAGGAAAAGATAAGGAACTTACGCATGGATATCGAAAACTACATCGAGAGGGACCGCATGTTCCTTATTAGCCTAAAACCGGTCGAGGTCATGAAGGACGCGCCGCTTATCGTAAAAGATATGGCTTCTTATGCCGCAGCTATCAATGCCGGGCCGATGACTACCCTTGCCGGGGCTATTGCCGAGTCTTTAGGCAGGTCTCTGCTTAAAGAGGGGTTTAAAGATGTAGTCGTGCAGAACGGTCCGGGTATTTTTATCAAATCAAGAAAGTCCCTGGCGATAAATTTTTATACCGGCCGCTCTAAGATCTGGAGCAAATTAAGGCTGATTTTAAAGCCTAAGGACACCCCTCTGGGCCTTGCAATACAGACCGCAACCCATTCGCAGGATATCGCCTTTGGATGCGCCGATAATGTGGTGGTACTTGCCAAGAATACGGGCCTGGCGCTCGGAGTAGCGGTAAGCGCCTCCAACCGCATAAACTCCAAGTCTGACCTGCAGAGGGCGCTTGATTACGCCCGCGGCGTAAAAGAAGTCAGAGGTATCGCGATAATTTTAAAAAATAATCTCGTCAGCTGGGGAAAAATAGAAACTTCTCCGTAATCCGGGCGTTTCCCGTCGATAAAATCCATCCCAAAGAATAGCCAAAATTTCAAAAAAACCTTGACAATATCTGCATATTGTGGAAAAATATTATCGTAATTACAATATTTTAGGTAAAATTTTCGGAGGCGTTTAGAATAAATTGGAAAACAAGGACATGCGCAGGGCTCTTTTAAGAAAGCAAGAGCCCTTTTTTATTAGTGAGGGCATCATTTATGGAGCAGAAGCGAACATAAATGATCTGCCCGAACTAATCCCGCCGGAGGCGGGATAAAGTAGTCATGAAGAAGGTTGGTTTAACTTACGATTTAAAGACAGATTACCAGTTTAAGCCGGGAGACCCGCCGGACGCCAACGCCGAATTCGACCATATCTCCACGATAGACGTGATCGCGAATGCCATCGAGGCAAACGGTTTTGTCGTAGAGCGCATCGGGAACGCCTCGAACCTGCTGGAGAGGCTGAATTCGCTTAAGGTAGATATCGTCTTTAATATTTCCGAAGGCCACACCCTGGGGAGAAACCGCGAATCGCAGGTACCCATTCTTTTAGAGATGGCCGGCATTCCTTTTGTGGGCTCCGACGCCCTCACCCTGGGCCTTACGTTGGATAAGGTAATGGCCAAGAAGGTATTTATTGCCGAAGGGATACCTACGCCGAAATTCCTGGAAGTCGATTCCAGCGCAAAGCTCGCCGATTTAGACCATTTAAAATTCCCGATGATCGTCAAGCCGCGTTTTGAAGGCTCATCCAAAGGCCTAAGCGATAACTCCCGCGTTGCCAATAGCAAGGAGCTGGAGCGCCAGGTCGATCTTATCACCAAAACCTATAAGCAGCCGGCATTGATCGAGGAATTCATCACCGGCCAGGAGTTTACCGTAGCCATCGTCGGGAATGACCCCGCGCAGGTTTTGCCTGTGGTGCAGGTAAAGATAGACGGAAGCCTCGATTTGGACGAAAAATTCTACACCTTTGCGCGTATTACTTCCGATAGATTGGAGTATGTCTGCCCCGCGCCGATAAGCGCGAAACTTACCAAGCAGATGCAGGATTACGCGTTAATGGTTTATAAAGCTGTGGACTCGCTTGATTTCGGAAGAGTAGACTTCCGCGTCGATAAAGCGGGAAACCCGTTTGTTTTAGAGATCAATCCTCTCCCGTCCCTGTCGACCGAAGACGTTTTTATGCTTATATCCAAAGTGCAGGGGATCACCTATGAGCAGATGATCGGAAAGATCTTAAGCAGCGCCCTAAAGAGATACAACATAAAATGAAAGTAGCCCTGACTTATAATCTGAAAAAGAAAGACGCGAATAAACCTGCGGATTATTTTTCGGAGTGCGATTCCGTTCAGACCATTAATGCGATAATGGGCGCGTTAGAAAAACGCGGGCATATCGTGGAGGCGGTAGATATGGGCCGCCCTGACCTGGTCTCGTTTTTGGGAAAGAGCCAGGTGGATATGGTCTTTAATATCGCGGAGGGCGAGCGCGGCAAGGCCCGCGAGTCGCAGATGCCGGCCATACTCGATTATTTGGATATTCCCTATACCGGCTCCAAGGCATTTTCGCTGGCGCTGGCCATGAATAAGACCACTACCAAGAAAATATTGAAGGCGGAAAATATCCCTACTCCGGATTTCCAGCTTTTCTCAAAAGGTGATGAAGAGCTTAACGCGGAATTGAATTTCCCTTTAATCGTAAAGCCTAATTGTGAAGGTTCGGCTAAAGGGATAAATAAATCTAACGTGGTAAGGAATAAAAAAGAGCTCTATGCCAAGGTCAGGGAGATTATTGATTTATACCGGCAGGAGGCGCTGGTTGAGGAGTTTATCGAAGGCAGGGAGCTTACCGTCGGTATTCTGGAAAACGGGAAAGTAGAAATACTTCCCGTGCTTGAGATAGATTTTTCGGATTGCAAAGAGAGCGGCGAATATTTTTATTCCTGGAGGATGAAAGAGTTTCAGGGTAACCGTGAAATGGGGCTGGTCCCGACCTTTCATTGCCCGGCGCGTTTAGACAAAGAGACCGAGGATAGGGTAAAAGAGGTGGCGCTTAAAACGCACCGCGCCGTAGGCTGCCTCGATATATCGCGCACCGATATCCGCCTGGATAGAGAGAATGTGCCTTATGTCCTGGAGATAAATCCCCTTCCGGGGTTAGACCCGAAGGAATCCAATTTCCCTCTTATGGCATATGCGGCGGGGATGAATTACGAAGACCTTATTGAGGCGATATTGTTGAGCGCTCACGAAAGGGAGAGGTTAAATTGAGTAATCCTGCTTTAACCGAAAATCAGAAGACGCAAGCGGAAATCGCAGCACCCGTACGTTCAACGAGGAGGCAGCGCGATTACCAGCAGATATCCCTTTACAAAGATGTGAATCCTTTGGATTGGGAAGACTGGCATTGGCAGTTAAAACATCGCATCCGCTCAAAAGACGAACTCTCTCAGATAATAAAACTTACCCCCGAAGAAGAAAAAGGTTTAGATAAAGCCAAGGGAAGGTTATCTCTGGCGATAACGCCTTATTGGGCTACTTTAATCGACCCGGAAGACCCTGCGTGCCCGATCAGGAGGCAGGCAGTCCCCGTCGCTGCCGAGTCAGTGGTCTCCCCGCATGAAATGGTCGACCCTTGCGCCGAAGACCGCGATTCGCCCGCGCCCCATCTGGTGCATCGTTATCCGGACAGGGTCCTCTTGCTTGCAACCGACCATTGCGCCATGTACTGCCGCCACTGCACCAGGAGAAGACTGGTCGGGGAACATGAAAAAGAAGATAACTCGGCGTCAAAATTCGACGCTGCTATCGAATATATTAAATCGAACAGAAAGGTCAGGGATGTTTTGATTTCCGGAGGAGACCCCCTGACGCTGGAAGATGATGTCCTGGAGAGCCTCGTCAGCAGGATACGCGAAATATCCCACGTGGAATTTTTAAGGATAGGTACGCGCGTCCCGGTCACCCTACCCCAGAGGATAACCGAGGGACTGGCGAACATGCTTAAAAAATATTCTCCCATCTGGATGAGCATACACTTTAATCACCCCAAAGAGATCACTAAGCGTTGCAAGCTTGCCTGTGATATGCTTTCAGAGGCCGGCATTCCCCTGGGGAGCCAGACCGTATTGCTAAAAGGCATTAACGACCGTCCGTATATCATGAAGAAGCTGGTACACGAACTTTTGCAGATAAGGGTAAGGCCGTATTACATATATCAGTGCGATCCTGTGCGCGGGACCCAGCATTTCCGCACTCCCGTTGCCGCAGGGATAAATATTATTGAAAAATTGCGAGGACACACTTCGGGATACGCCGTGCCCACTTATGTAATCGACGGGCCCGGAGGCGGCGGAAAGATCCCCGTCGGCCCGAATTATATCCTTTCGCAGGCAAAGGGAAAATACGTCCTGCGTAACTACAAGGGTAAAATCTACACTTACCTGGAGTAATCCCCGCCTAATTTAGCCTTGACCCCCAAACGCCGGCATTATATAATATTTTCTCCCGCCAGAACGCTTATATAACAAGGAGTGCCTGCAATGGAAACCAAGAATAAAAGAAATTTTATCCTCTTAGGTCACGCCCATTCCGGAAAAACAACTCTTGCTGAAAGCCTTCTGTATTTCTGCAAAGCGACTAACAGAAAAGGAAGGGTCGAAGACGGAACGACCGTCAGCGACTACAGTTTTGACGAGATCGAAAGAAAAAACTCCATAAATTTAAGCCTGCTCTTTTGCGAATATAAAGGCGTGCGTTTGCAGTTTATCGATACCCCGGGTTACGCGGATTTCTGCGCGGAGATGACCTCTGCGGCGCGGGGAGTCGACAGCGCGGTAATTGTAGTCGACGCCTCTTCCGGGATAGAAGTAGGCACGGAGCGCGCCTGGGAGATTGCCCAAGATTTGGGCCTACCGGTAATCATCTTTATCAATAAAATAGATAAGCCTGAAGTAGACGTAAAAAAAGTTATCGCTGATTTAAAATCTAATTTTTCCAAGAGCTGTTTGATAGTCGATTCGCTGGAAGACCCGGACCTGATGGAGGCCATCGCCGAGAGCGACGATAAACTTCTGGAGAAATACCTGGAAGTGATGAAGCTGTCGCAGGAAGAGATAAAGAGCGGCTTGGCGCAGGCGGTGGTAAAACGCAAGCTCTTTCCTATTGTTACGGGGTCGGCTGCGGCGGATAAAGGTATTCAGGACCTGATTGAAGACATTGTGCAGTACCTGCCTGATCCGTCAATGCGCGCACCGGTCGAGGCAAAGGACGGGTTAAAGCCGGATAGCGCAAAAGAGGTGGTATTCAGCGACAATGCTCCGTTTTCGGCGTTTGTTTTTAAGAATATATCCGATCCCTACGTCGGACAGCTTACATTGCTAAGGGTCTTTTCCGGCACATTAGCGCCAAATACCGGGTTTTATAACGTAAACAAAAAAATCAAGGAGAGGATAGGCTCGATCTTTATGCTGCAGGGCAAAGAGCAGAGGCTGATAGACTCCGCCGCATGCGGGGATATCATCGCCATCGCCAAGCTTAAAGAGACGGGTATGTCAGACTCGGTGTCGCAGGATAAGGAGCAGTTCCTGTTTCCTCCTGTAGTTTTTCCCGAGGCCTCGATCTCGGCTTCGGTCAAGCCCAAGACGCGCGAGGACGAAGAAAAAATTTCCGATGCCCTGCATAAGCTCTGCGCGGAAGACCCGACTTTTAAATTCACGCATGATGCGCAGACTAAGGAACTGATTATTTCCGGAATGGGGGACCAGCATCTTGCAGTCATGGTGGGCCGCCTTAAGAAACGGTTCAACGTGCAGGTGGAATTAGGGACTCCGAAGGTTTCCTATAAAGAGACCATTACTAAGAGCACTAAGGTGCAGGGGAAATTTAAGCGACAGTCGGGAGGCCGCGGCCAATACGGCGATGTCTGGATCGAGGTCCAGCCGCTGGAGAGAGGTAAGGGTATAGAGTTCGTAGATAAGGTATTCGGAGGCGCTATCCCCAGAAACTTTATCCCCTCGGCGGAGAAAGGCATACGCCAGGCAGCCCTGGAAGGCGCGGTCGCGGGTTATCCTATCGAAGATATACGCGTCACACTCTTCGACGGCTCGTACCACGACGTGGATTCATCGGATATGGCTTTTCAGATCGCCGGGGCTATGGCTCTAAGAAAAGCGGTCAATGAAGCCGGGCCGGTCTTACTTGAGCCTATAATGGATGTAGAGATAAGCATACCCGAAGAATTCCTCGGGGCCATTTCCGGAGACATCAATTCCCGCAGGGGAAGAGTTATGGGAATGGATGTTAAAGGAAGGTCCCAAGTGGTCAAGGCCCAGATACCTTTGTCCGAGATGTTTAAATATGCCAATGACCTGCGCTCTATAACCGGAGGCAGGGGGATGTATATTATGCGTTTCTCGCATTATGAAGAAGTCCCGCATAAGATCGCCCAGCCGATCATCGTAAAATACCAAGCAACCAAAAAACAGGAAGAAGCCTAGTTATATTTATGAAGATAAGCGCGCATTCCATCCCGGGGATAACCCCGGGCAAGCACAATATTAAGGACCCCCGGCTTGACGAAGTCGACAGCATTACTAAGGCCAAGAAGAAGACTTATCTCCAGGTAGATGTAGTAGGAGAAAAAGAGGCCTTGGATTCCGACGGGATAATCGTAGCTAAAGATTCCCGTATGGACCTGATCCTTAATGACCTGGAGTTTGTGGAGACCCGCCTCTCGCGCGCCACCGACGAAGCGGAAAAAGCAATATTGAATAAATTTAAGGCTGCCCTGGAAAAAGAAGAATTCGTCTCAACGGTGGCGCTGGATGAGGCGCAAAAAAAACTCATTGCCGCCTTCGGGCTTTATACCTTACGTCCGGTAACGGTTGCCGAACCCCAGGACTTAGAGGATTTGAACGGGCTCTTGGCAAGATGTTTAAGGGAGAGTAATTATATCAGCTTCTTTACCACCGGCGAAAAAGAGACTCGCGCCTGGTTGATCAAGAAAGGGACCACTGCCTGGGAGGCGGCCGGGACAATTCATTCCGATATCCAGCAAGGTTTTATCCGCGCCGAGATAATAAGTTTCGCCGACTTTATGTCATGCGGCGGAGAATCACGGGCAAAACAGGCAGGGAAATTACGATTAGAGCAGAAAGAATATGTGATGCAGGACACAGACCTCGTTAATTTCAGGTTTAATAAGTAACTAAATCCTAGATTTGAAATAAATCCAATAGGTGTAGGGATGGGTTGTTAGGGTGAGTTAAGGTGTTGGGGTGAGGATGAGGTAATGATATTTTCCACACCCCCACCCGCATCCCTAACTCACAACCCACCCTCACCCATACGCCGAATTCATAATTTCTAACTTTCACTAAGGAGGAATTTTAATGGTTAAGATTAAACGCGCATTAATCAGTGTTTCCGACAAGACCGGAGTTTTAGATTTAGCCAAAGAACTGAAAAAATTTGACGTAGAAATCCTCTCTACCGGAGGCACTGCCAAGATGCTGCGCGAGGCCGGGGTTGAAGTGACCGAGGTCGGGGCGTATACGGGCTTTCCCGAGATGCTCGACGGAAGGGTCAAGACCCTGCACCCTAAGATCCACGGTGGGCTTCTTGCCTTAAGAGAGAACCCCGAACATATGGAGACTATTAAAAGGAACGGCATCGGCTTAATCGATATGGTGGTGGTTAATTTATATCCGTTCGAGAAAACGACTCAAAAGCCCGGCGTCTCTATCGAAGAGGTGATCGAAAATATAGATATCGGCGGGCCTTCGATGCTGCGCTCCGCGGCTAAGAACCACCAGTCAGTGGCGGTTATCTGCAATCCTGCGCGCTACGATATGGTGATCGCGGAACTTAAGAAAAATAAAGGAAGCCTTCCTAAAGAATTATTACGCGACCTGGGCATAGAGGTTTATGGAAGGACTTCACAATATGACGCGGCAATCTTCTCTTATCTTAGTAATTATTTTAAAGGCAAGACGGATAACAGTTCTGTTTTTCCCAAAGAGCTAACCTTGAGTTTTGAAAAGATCCAGGAGTTGCGTTACGGCGAGAACCCGCATCAGAAGGCCGCATTTTACAGGGAAAAAGGGAGAAATGAAGGGGTGGTAAATTTAAAACAGCTCCAGGGAAAAGAATTATCTTTTAATAATATCCTGGATTTAAATGCCACTCTGGAATTGATCAAGGAATTCTCAAATCCCGCGGCAGTGATCGTCAAACACAATAACCCCTGCGGTGTTGCCGAGGATAAGGCATTGGATAAAGCATTCGCGGAGGCCTGGAAATGCGATAAACTTTCGGCATTCGGCGGGATAGTGGCTTTAAACCGTAAAATGGATTTAAAGACCGCCAAGGTTGTGTCTAAGAGCGGATTCCTAGAGTGCATTATCGCCCCGGGTTTTGATAAAGAGGCCCTGGAGCTTTTTAAGGAAAAGAAGAACCTAAGGCTCCTTGAGTTAAATGATCTGCGGCTGGTCCAAGAAACGGATTTCAAACGGGTAAGCGGCGGGCTGCTTCTGCAGGATAAAGATTCAGCCACTCTTGATATGAACAACTTGAAAGTCGTCACCAAGAAGAAGCCCACCCAAAAAGAAATGGAGAGCCTTATCTTCGGATGGAAAGTGGCTAAGCATGTAAAGTCCAACGCCATCATCCTGACTAAAGGAACGAAGACCGTCGGTATAGGCGCGGGCCAGATGTCCCGTGTCGACTCCGTATTTATTTCTACCAAAAAAGCGGGCAAGGCTACTCCCGGGGCGGTCCTGGCTTCGGATGCGTTTTTTCCCAAAGAAGACGCTATACAATTAGCCGCTAAATATAAGATTAAGGCGATTATACAACCGGGCGGTTCTATCGCGGATGAGGCGATAATTAAAATGGCGGATAAGCATAAGATCGCTATGGTCTTTACCGGGATGAGGCATTTCCGACATTGATGTATGACTTACCCAGAGGCGCTCCGATATCTGAAAAGCTTTATCAACTATGAAGAATTATCGGCCTACCAGTATCAAGACTCGATTAATTTAGAACGGGTCAGAGAATTTCTGTCCCTTATCGGCAATCCCCAGAAAGACCTCAAATCCATTCATGTGGCCGGCTCAAAAGGTAAAGGCTCTACCTGCGCCTTCCTTACCTATATATTAAGGGAGGCAGGCTATAAAACCGGATTATATACTTCCCCGCATCTGGTCGATTTTAGGGAGCGCATAAGAATTTTAAGCGTAAAGCGTAAAGCGCAAAAGAAGGCATCCGATTTTGAGGGGATGATTTCCCGTAAAGATCTGGCGGGCCTGGTCACCCGTTTAAGGCTAGGGATAGAAAAATACAATAAAATATCGCGCTACGGGGCGCTTACATATTTTGAGGTCTGCACGACCTTAGCCTTCCAGTATTTTTTAGACAAAAAAGTGGACTTTGCGGTTTTGGAGACAGGTTTAGGCGGGAGGCTTGACGCGACTAATGTAGTGACGCCGCTGGTCTCGGTGATTACACCGATTAGTTATGAACACACGCAGAAATTAGGTAAGACCCTGGGAAGTATCGCCGGAGAAAAGGCAGGGATAATTAAGCCGGGGGTCCCACTTATCTGTGCCCCCCAGAAAAAAGAAGCGCTTAATGTTATCCGTAAGATCTGTAAAGAGAAAAGCAGCCGTTTCTATCTGATAAATAAGATCACTCCCGGGGTCAGCAGAATCAATTTAAGCCTTATCGGCGAACATCAAAAAATCAATGCTGCAGTCAGCATAGGTGCGATCAAGATTTTAAATAAAAAAGGAATCAGGGTTAACCCTCCGGCGATAAGCAGGGGATTGACTAACACCCGGTGGCCGGGAAGATGCGAAGTAGTTTCTAAGAAGCCTTTGACAGTATTGGATGGCGCGCAGAATGCCGCTTCCGCCAAAATCTTAAAGCAGGCGGTAAGAGACAATTTTAAATATAAAAAACTGATATTAGTCTTAGGGGCCTCCGGCGATAAGGATATAAAGGGGATCTGCAGGGAATTAAAGGTGATGGCCGATAAAGTGATTTTAACCCGCGCCGATACCCCGCGGGCAGCCGCGGTAAATAAATTGGCAGTTTATTTTACAAAAGGCAGTATTTATAAAACTGATTCTGTCAGAGAGGCCATGGTACTAGCTAAAAAGTTAAGTAAGACCGGCGATCTTATTCTTGTCACGGGTTCTTTATTCGTAGTCGGAGAAGCCAGATGCTAAAACACGGTAATCTTGATACTATCGCGGCAATCTCTACTCCTGCGGGGATAGGCGGGATAGGGATAGTGCGTGTTAGCGGTAAAGATGCGCTGAAAGTCGCGGATAAAATTTTCCGTTCCAATAATAGTCTGAAGCCTTCGGAATTCAAGACTTTCACTACGCATTACGGCTGGATTTACGACGGGGATAAGATAATCGATGAAGTGATACTTACCGTGATGCGAGAGCCGCGAACTTTTACCAAAGAAGATATCGTTGAGATAAATTGCCACGGAGGCATTGTCCCCTTACGCGCAATTCTGGATTTGGTCTTGAACAGCGCCTGCCGCCTTGCCGAACCCGGAGAGTTTACCAAGCGCGCCTTTTTAAACGGCCGCATAGACCTTGCCCAGGCAGAAGCGGTTTTGGATATTATCCGGGCGAAGACCGATACTGCTTTGAAACTCGGTATGGAACAGCTTAAGGGCGGGCTCTCTAAGGAGCTGAATAAGGCCAGAGGGATGCTCTTGGATATTCTGATGTTGCTGGAGGCAAATATAGATTTTCCGGAGGAGGGAATAAATAGAATAGACTTAAAAGAATGCGGTGCTAAATTAAAAGAGGCGGAGGATGAATTCAGGAAAATGATCTCCGGATCAAAGCGCGCGAGAATATACCGGGAAGGGGTGCGTGCGGTCATCTGCGGAAAACCGAACGTCGGTAAATCCTCGTTATTGAATGCATTACTAAAATGCGAGCGCTCTATAGTTACCCCGGTTGCCGGGACTACCCGCGATACTATCGAAGAGATAATCGATATTAAAGGGATACCGGTGAGGATTACGGATACCGCCGGAATACTCAAACCGCGCGGGTTGGTGGAGAAAAAGGCGGTAGAGCGCTCTAAAAAACACATCGGTTCCGCCGACCTCATTATTGTTATGTTTGACGGAAGCAGGCCCCTGGATAAGGCAGACCTTAATTTGATCAAAAAACTGCCGAAGAAGCCGGCTATTGCCGTAATCAACAAGATGGACCTGCGCCAGAAGCTAAATAAAGAGAAGCTCTCCAAGATTTTCTCCCGCGCAATCGAGATCTCCGCTAAAAAAACAAAAAATATCGGGATTTTAGAAAACAGTATTGCGGACTTAGTGTATAAGGGGAAGGTTTCTTCCGGCGAGCTCTCCTTGGTCTCAAACCTCCGGCACATAAGCGCCATTAAGAAGGCGCAGATTCTTATTGCAGAAGCGGCAAATTCATTAGATAATAAAACATCTTTGGAGTTCATTGCCGAGGATATCAAAGAGGCGCTCTCATTAATCGACGATATCCTGGGTAAAAGGTTCTCCGAGGACCTGCTGGATAAGATATTCAGCGAGTTTTGCATAGGAAAATAAAATGGATAAAATTAAAATCGAAAAAGCGGTGCGCGATATGCTTGTAGCCATCGGAGAGGATCCGCGGAAGAAAGATTTATTGGATACCCCTTCGCGCGTGGCGGAGATGTATGAAGAGATTTTCTCGGGAATAAATCAGGACCCGGAGAAGGAGCTGGAAGTTATTTTAGACCAGAAGCATCATGAGATAATCCTGCTTAAAGGAGTACCCTTATATAGCATGTGCGAACATCACCTGCTTCCTTTTGCCGGCAGGGCGCACATCGCCTACATACCTAAAAAAGGCCGCGTGACGGGTTTAAGCAAGCTCGCCCGCGTCGTCGATATATTATCCCGCAGGCCGCAGGTACAGGAGAGGCTCACTACCCAGATCGCCGAGATTATTATGCGTAAACTCAAGCCCCTGGGGGTCATGGTGGTTATTGAAGCGGAACATATGTGTATGTCCATGCGCGGGGTAAAAAAACCCGGGGTCCTGACGGTTACCTCCGCGGTTAGAGGTATATTTAAAGAAAACCAGAAGACCCGCTCTGAAGCGCTCGCATTAATGAAAAAGGAGTAGTATCTATGAAAAAGGCCCTAGCCTTAATATTACTTTCATTCTTATTATCCGGTTGTGTCACCTATAAATTCCAGCATGGTAAGGCGCCTTACGATAAAGGCTATGTGGTGGCGAGGAGCAACTATCAGATACCGGAATATACCGTCGGAAAGAATAACTCCGTTCCGGACCTGGATGTAGCCAAAGAGAGGTTTGAGCGCCGCAGGAAGACCGTAGAGTCTTATTATATGAAGATGGGTATTATCCAGACTAAGGCGAAAGAATATTTCTGGGACCCGCCGGTCACTATCGTAAAGGCGATAGGCGGGATATTCCGCATGCCTTTTGTGATGGCCGTGGACCGCAAGTATGAAAGAGACCCTAAATACCGCGCCGAAGTCAATAAAAAGGAAGATGAGGATTTCGAAAAAGAAAAGGCGCGCATCAGGGCTTTGCGCGAAGAGCTGAATATTTATGTAGAGAAAGACCTGCTTATCGAAGAGCAGAAGCCGGAAGTAAAAGTTGTCCCGCCGGCTACGCCCGAAGCTCTTACTGCAGAAGAAACAAAACCCGCGCAACCGCCGGTTGAGCCTTCTGCCGAAAAAATAGAAACACCGCCACTCCCGCCTCCGGAGACTAAGCCTCCGGTAATATTGTCGGCTCCGGTTCCGGTAATCGTTGCCCGGCCGATGAAAGGTTTTTCTCCTTTAAAGGTGCAGTTTTACGCAACACAGTCGCACTCCGCTAACGGCAGAATAGTCTCCTACGAATGGGATTTTGGCGACGGAGATACTTCAAAACTTGCCAAGCCGGTCAATACTTATTTGAGCGCTACTTACGGTTCGCGCCTTTTCACCGTAACCCTTATGGTAAAGGACGCTAAGGCCCAGACCGCAAGCACTACCGCTACCGTCGAAGTATTGACGAAATAATCTTACCACGTCCGGTCTAGCGAGCGGTACTGTATGGCCTCCGAGATATGCTCTGAACGGATTAGCTCAACTCCTGCCAGGTCGGCGATGGTGCGCGAGACTTTTAATATCTTATCATAGGCCCGGGCAGATAAACCCAATTCGGTCATCGCCAGTTTTAAGAGTTCTTTCCCCTGCGTATCAAGCGCGCAATGATTACGCGTTGTTTTAGAAGACATCTGGGCGTTGTAAAATATTTTTTCCGATTTGAATCTTTCCCGTTGTAATGCCCGTGCCTTTTCCACCCGCGACTTGATAGTGCGGGATGCCTCCGCATCTTTAGTATCCGCCAATTCCCTATATTTTATCGCCGGTATTTCAATGTGGATGTCTATCCTGTCTAAGAGAGGTCCGGAGATTTTTCCCATATAACCCGCAATCTTGTTCGGATTGCACCGGCACACCCTTTTAGGATCGCTAAAATATCCGCAGGGGCAGGGGTTCATCGCCGCGACTAACATAAAAGATGAAGGGAATACCAGGGAGCGCGCGGCGCGCGAGATATGGATTCTCCCGTCTTCCAGGGGCTGGCGCAGGGCCTCCAGGCAGTCGCGCCTGAATTCCGGGAGCTCATCCAGGAACAAGACCCCTCCGTGGGCAAGGCTAATCTCTCCCGGTTGAGGTATCGAGCCTCCTCCGACCAGCGCGACATGGGAAATGCTGTGATGCGGAGAGCGGAATGGCCGCGTACCTACTATACCTGCCTTATAAGCTAATGACCCGCTCGCCGAGTGTATTTTTGTTATCTCCAGCGCTTCTTCTAATGTCAGGTCAGGTATTATGGTAGGTATCCGTTTAGCCAGCATAGTCTTTCCCCCTCCGGGAGGGCCGATCATAGCAATATTATGTCCTCCGGCAACCGCTACTTCCAGCGCCCGCTTGGCCTGGTATTGCCCTTTTACTTCCGAGAAATCCAGCGCGTAATTAGCGTTTTGGGTAAAGACGGTTTCGAGGTCGAGTTTGATCGGTTTCAATAAATCTCCGCCGTAGATCGCTTCTATTGCCTGTTTAAGAGAGTTGATCCCGAATACGCTTATCCCCGAGACTACCGCCGCTTCGTTAGCATTAGCAGCCGGGAGAATGACCTTGTTGATCCTTGCTCTGGCTGCGGCTAATCCGACGGATAATAATCCCCGCCCCGGCCTTACTGCGCCGTCCAAAGAAAGCTCCCCCAGGATAAAGTAATCTTTAAGTCCGAGGCTGCCAATTTGCTGGGAAGCCGCTAAAACCCCTAAGGCAATAGCCAGGTCAAAAGAAGCGCCTTCTTTTTTGAT
>Ga0172375_10002526_pt1 | contig 28427 bp, 30 predicted proteins | sample LakKiv1m_FD_114537 | JGI IMG/M metagenome (GOLD analysis project Ga0172375, IMG submission 114537) | Freshwater microbial communities from Kabuno Bay, South-Kivu, Congo - kab_092012_11.1m | ecosystem: Environmental > Aquatic > Freshwater > Lake | place: Democratic Republic of the Congo... | reverse complement strand
ACCCAAAAGACCCGCTTAATGGCGGGAGTGTAACCGCCGGGAAGGAGGGAGATGAGGAGGTTAATTAAGATGATCGTAATAATCGAGAGAAAGAGGCGTAAGAAAATTGTTTGAAGAAGAATTATTTGTTGGCGCTCTAGACTACCCCGCATGGAACGCACGGCCTCGGCGTTGAGGCCGAAGTCGATCGCCGTAAAGCCAATCGCAATGAGGGCGAGGGCCTTGGTATAGTTGCCGAAGAGGTCGGTTCCCCCGAGACGGATGATGTAAAAAGTCGAGAGAAAGGTAAGGAGAACGGCAACGCTTTTGGCGAGAAGTTGGGCGAAGACGTTGGAAAACAGACTGGTTTTCAAGTCAGGAGTTGGCATAAGTATTTAATTTAGCAAAGTAAGCTACTTTAAGATAGAGAAGAAGAATAAACAAACCTTGAGGGGAAGTTAGGAGGTAGTGATCGAGGAGAAGAAGGGGGAGAAGAGGCAAGAGGAGATACAGTTGGGAGAAGGGGCGATGGACACGAGCAAAGAAAGAAAGAAAAGCAAGGGCGCCCAAGACGCCAAACCAAGAAAGGAAGAGGGTTAAGGAGTTGTGGTCGGGCTGAAAAAGACGAAAAAGAGGAGCAAGAAGAGGATAGGCGGAGAGAGAGGCGGAGGCGCCGGTGCCGAAGAGCGGCCAGTTGAGGAGGGTCGAAAGCGAGAGATTTTGCAGAACGAGGCGTTCGGAAATTGAGAGGCCTAAGCGTTGGGTAAGGAGGCCGGTCGTAGACAACCAGGAACCGGCTCCAAGAATGAGAAAGAAATAGATTAGGCGCGGAAGACGAGATCGAAGAAGAAAAAAGGGAATCACAATGCCAAAAAGGGAGAGGGCGGCGGCGCGAGAGTCGGCGAGAAGAACGAGAATAACGGTCAGGATGGTAGGAAGAAGGAGCGCGGGGAAGGGAGAGGAGCGACGAGAGAGCCGAGAACGAACAAGGTAGATGAGAATTAAGAGAGCCACGACAGACCACCCAGCAAGGATGTTGGGGTGACTAAAGGTCCCGTAGGCACGTAGGACTACCTGACCAATAAATTCGCCTTTGGCGACGTTAGGAGAGGTAAGAGAAAGAGAGCGTTCACCAAGAAAATAAAATAGGCCTTGGAGCGAGTGACCGGAGAGAACTTGCAGGACAGCGAGCACCAGTTGAAAAAAGAGGGTGAGCGGCAGAAAAACGGTGAGGGGACGACTGAGCGAGGAAGGCGGGAGAGAGAAAAGAAAGGCTAGGTAAAGAACTAAGTGAAGAGACCAAGAAAGGGTGGCAAGCGGGTTGAGAGAAAAAAGAAGGTTAACAAGAAGGAGGGGATAAAGAAAATACAGGCGGCGGTTGAAGAAGGCGGCAGAAAACCGAGGACGAGAGAAGAGTAATAAATAGAGAAGCAGAAGGAGGTCAAGAAAGTAGAGAGTGGGGGAGAGATAATCAAGACGGAGGCCAAAGAGAAGGGCGCTTGCGGGCCAAAAGTGGAGACCCAGTTGGGTGGCGGAGAAAAAAATAATCAGGGAGAGAAAACAAGTTTTAAAGGAGAGAGAGCGAAGAAAAGTGCAAAAACGAGGAGCCATGCGGCTATTGTAGTATCTTTGAGTCACGAGTGGCAATAAAAAGCCGACGGGCTTCTCCGTCACCCTGAGAAAAAGTGGTGAGGGTGGGATGAGACTCAAACATGAGGTGAACTTGCCGACGTTCGGTCGGAGAGATGGGGGGAAGGGCGTGAGCGACACCGGAAGACTCCACGAGAGAAGAGACGCGGGCAACCATTTCTTCAAGAATGGCGTAGCGACGAGCGCGGTAGCCGCCAATATCCAACAGAACCCGATATTTTAGTTCCGGTTGGTTAAGTAGAAGAGAAAGAAGGAGTTGGAGAGAGTCGAGGGTGGAGGCAAAACGGCCGATAAAAATACCGGCGTCGGCCTCAGGAACGTTGACGACAACCTTAATAATTTCCGGCTCCTCTTCGGTAATTTCAATGAGGTCGCGGGTGAGATTTAAAAAACTTAACAGTTGGTAGATTTTTTCGCGTGCTGCTTTGGAAAGGGCCATAATAATCGTTATTTTTTATTAAGCTTAAAACCAAATTTATGAAGGTATTTAACCAGACCGCCGGGACCGGAAACAATAAGCTGTTGACCAAGAGAGAAGGCGGTGGTAATGACCCAGTACAGAGCAAGACCGGAGGGGAACTGGAGAGCAAAGACGACGGTCATAATAGGCATCAAAAAAACCATTTGTTGCTGCATGGAGCTCGCCATTTCGGCAATGTCTTCTTTTTGAGCTTTGGTGCCGGCACGTTTTTCGGGTTCGTTTTCAACGGCGGGCATGATGGCGAGCGAAGTCACGAGTTGGAGAATGCCGGCGAGCGCCGGGAGAATATAGGTATGGTCTTTGTTCTTGAGATCCCAAAGCAGAAAGTTGGTGTTTGAAAGCAAGGACTCTCCTCCGTCAAGAGTCTTCATAAAGACTTGGTAAAGGGCGATTAAAACCACAAATTGGGCCAAGAAGGGCAAACAGCCGCCGGCGGGGTTAACTTTATGCTCCTTGTAGAATTCGAGTTGTTTTTGTTGAAACACTTTTTTGTCGGCGCCATATTTGCGTTTGAGAGCATTAAGTTCGGGTTTGAGCGAGGCCATTTTTTTGGCGGCGCGGAGACTGGGAAGAGTAAAGGGAATTAAAACACCACGAATGAGAAGGGTCAGCAAGATGGTCGCTAAACCAAGATTGTCACCGGTAAGGTGATAGAGCCAGAGCAGGGTTTGGAGAATAGGCTGGTAGATAAGCGTTTGATACATAAAGAATTAGGGGACCGGATCGTAGCCGCCCCGACTCCATGGGTGACATTTTAACAGCCTTTTAACTGTGAGCCAACTACCAATAATGAGTCCGTGCCGGGAGAGGGCTTCTTTGGCATAGCGTGAACAGGTGGGAGAAAAGCGACAGCTACCAGAGCTCAGGCCCAAGTTGTGGGCAAGCGATTTAAAGAAAGGCGAGAGACGACGATAGAGAGAATAAATCATAAATTTTTGAAAAGGGATTGAAGTTCTATAATAAGTTGGTTCTTGGTTGCCGGAGATTTCTTGAGAGGAAGGGGTTGATAAAACACAACACAAGCAAGTTTTCGCTTTGCAATTAACGGCCAAAAAGTATCATAGGTAAGGCGTTTGAGCCAGTTGCGGGTTGTGGCAAGTTTAGAGGTTTTTTTCGAAATGACAACGGCAAGACTTGAACGGGGGGAGGGAAGAGAAAACAGGCGGAGGTGAGGGGAGGAGGCTTGGTTGGCGCGAGCGCGAAAACTGAGAAAGTTGGTACGAAGAGGAAATTTGTGTAATTTGGAAATCATGACAGTAATGGGGCGGTATTAAGGATTAAGTATAGCGCAAACGGAAACAAAAGAGGGAAAAATAACTAGACGGTGAGTTTGGCGCGGCCGGCGGCGCGGCGGCGTTTGAGAGCAAGACGACCGGTGTGAGAACTCATGCGGGCAAGAAAACCATGAACACGGCGGCGTTTAACTTTTTTGGGTTGATAAGTGCGTTTTGGCATGAGGGTATCTTAACAGAGATGAGATAGTTTGTCACTAATTGACACATTGAACGATGTGGAAAACTTGTGTATTATTAGATTATTCCTGCCTGAGGTGAGAGGAGATTGAGATGGACTTGGGTTCAACATGGAAAGCGGTACAAGCGGAGTTAGAGCTGACAATTTCTTCGGTACATTTTGCAACATGGATTAAACCCCTTGCCTTAGAAGCGGTGAGCGAGGAGGCGGGAGGAAGGAAGCTAACAACGATTCGCTGCCCCTCACAGTACCATCAACAAATGGTAGAACAGCGATATTTGGGCCAAATTCAAAACAGTTTAGAAAAATTAATCGGGAGTCCGGTTGAAGTTTTATTAAAAGTGGGGGGAGGAGAACAGGAAGAGTTAAAAAAGGGCTCCGCCCCGTTGTTTGAAAAAACCGAAAAGGAGACTTCGGAGAGAAACATCAACGCTAGAGGGTTAAGTCCACAACTAACCTTTTCGACTTACGTCGTGGGATCGTCGAATAATTTTGCTTATGCGGCCGGAAAAGCGGTTGCCAAGAGTCCAGGAACTCGCTACAACCCCCTGTTTATTTACGGCGGAGTGGGGCTGGGAAAAACACACTTAATGCAAGCGATCGGGAACTCGATTTGTGAAGATCAGCCCGACTGGACAGTGATGTATTTGTCGGCCGAGACGTTTGTGAACGAGTTAATTGCCAACTTGCAGAATAAGCGGATGACGAGTTTTAAAAAGAAATACCGCTCGGCGGATGTCCTTTTGGTTGACGACATCCAATTTATTGCCGGAAAAGAAGCGATGCAAGAGGAGTTTTTCCATACTTTCAATGAGCTTTATATGAGTCAAAGACAGATTATTTTAACTTCCGACCGGCCTCCGCTGGAAATCAACAAGCTCGAAGAGAGGTTGTCTTCCAGGTTCATGGGCGGATTGACGGTGGATGTCCAGATGCCGGACTTTGAGACGAGGATGGCGATTCTCTCCCAAAAAAATCAAGCTCTTAAGTTAGAGATCCCACCGGAAGCATTGTCGTTGATTGCGGAAAGCTCAAGCACCAATATTCGTGAGCTCGAGGGAGTCTTGCAGAGCATCGTCGCAAAAGCAGAAGTCGTGGGAGGAGGAATCACAGCGGAGATGGTGAGGGAGTTTTTCGGAAAAAGCGATGAGCGGAGGAGTAAGCGCTTGCGGCCGGTGACAATTGTCGCCAAAACCGCGCAGTACTTTAATTATAAATCGGCGGACTTGGTGGGACAGAGCCGGAAAGCCCCACTTGTGAAAGCTAGACACATGACGGCCTACCTCTTAAAAACCGAGCTCAGACTGCCTTATGAACAAATTGGAGAGATCCTGGGAGGGAGAGACCACACGACAATAATGCACGGAGTAGAAAAAACGAACCGAGCAATTCTGTCGGATCCAGAGCTCGGGAAAATTGTGGCCGACATAAAAAGGTTATTATAAAAGTTATCCACCGAGAAAGTGGATAAGAAAGGGAAAATGAAGAGGAAAACTACGAGAAAATCGTTGATAACTAACAAAAAACGAGTTATCCACCAAAATAAAAAGTTATCCACAAGGATTTACACACGGTTATCCACGGAGTTTTCAACCGGAAAACGAAGTGCTTATCAGATTAAAAACAAAGTTTTGCGGAAATCCACATTCCCTACTACTACTGCTGTTAGTTTTTACTTATAATAAGTAGCAATAATGAAAATAGAAATTTTGCAAGAAACATTAGGAAAAGGTTTAAGTTTGGTTGCAAGAGCAGTTGCGAGTCGACCGCAAATTGCGGTGCTGGCAAACATTTTGATTGAAGCCGAAAAAGACGGGGTGATTATTTCAGCCACGGATTTAGAGTTGGGGATCAAGATTAAACTCCAAGCAAAGATTAGCGAAGAAGGAGTGGTGACCGTTCCGGCCAGAAACCTGAGCGAGTTTATCACCTCAATTAATCCGGGAAAGATAGAGATAATGACCGAAAAAGACAATTTGGTTGTCAAGAGCGGGGCGTATAGTGGGAAGTTTCAGACAATTGCGGCGGATGAGTTTCCGAGATTGCCAAAAGCTAAGGCAGGACAGAAAGAAATCTGGTTGAAAAGAGAGGAGTTTGCGGAGGCGGCCCAAGCGGTCACGTTTGCAGCGGCTCATGACAGTTTAAGACCTGTTTTGACGGGAGTTCTAATGGAAATAGGGAAAAGCAGCATGAATTTGGTGGCAACGGACGGATTTAGACTGGCAACCTGTAAAGTGAGAAAGGAAAAAGAGATTGAAGAAAAAACTTTGTTAGTGCCGATGAGGGCAATTAGTGAAGTCGCAAGAATTGAGGAAGGAGAAGAGTTAATTATTTTGAGTAATACACAAACGAACCAGGCGATTTTCCAGGTAGGGGAGGTGATGGTCGTGACACAAGTAATTGAGGGCAATTTCCCGGACTATCGGAAGATTATTCCCCAAGAAACAAAGATTGAGATCAAAATCCAAAAAGAAGAATTGTTGCAAGCCGTAAAAGCAACAAATATTTTTGCGCGAGAAAATTCAAACATGATGAGATGGGAGATTAAAGGGAACACACTCACCATAAAAGCCGAGACACCAGAAAGAGGAGAGTCGGTAATTGAGGTTGCGGTTGAGCAGGAGGGGGAGGAAAAAGGAGAAGTGGTATTCAACACCAAGTTTCTCTTAGATTTCTTGACGACGGTAAAAGGGGAAACAATCAAGTTTGAGATGAAGGAAGCTTTAACGCCAGGAGCATTTCGAATTGAGGGGAATGAAGATTTGCTGTATGTGGTGATGCCAATCAATGCCTAGACTCAGGTTGTTTTAGGGTTGCCAGAATCAGGAATGGTTTCAGCCTTAAAGATGGCACGCTCAACCTTTGGGGGAGGCGGAGGGGGGGAGGAAGTGGAGTTGGGAGGAGGAGTGGGTGAAGAAGGGGATGGAGAGAAAGAGCGAGAAGGGGGAGAGGAGGGAGGAGGTGATGGTGGTTTAGTAACGGGAGGGGGAGAGGGGGGTTTGGTGGCGTTGAGAGCCCGACGTTGAAGGAGCTCTTGAGGATTGGTGGTAATCAGGGCGTGTTCTTCGGGAGAGGCAACCACTTTAATGGCAACGTGGTTTTGACCGGCAAAGAAGAGGGCTTCGCCAATTTCGGCGGAGAGGAGGAGGTGACGTTCACCCTGAGAAAGATAGAAAGTCTCGGCAAGTTTGTCGATCGCCGAGGTTGATTGTTTCATGAGAACCTGAAGACTTGAGTTGCTGACAATGGCTTTACCATAGTCACTTTTTAAGAAGTCTTCGACGTCTTGGGTGATGGTGGAGAGGCCAAGATAATATTTGCGCGCACGCTTGGCGATCGAGTAGAGGAAAGAGGCGGAGTCTTCTGACTTCATTAAGTACCAGGCTTCGTCAACAACAAGGAGGCGACGTTTGAGGTCGCGTTTAATTTTGGTCCAGATGTAGTCGAGAATAATGAAGATGGCGGTGGGGCGAAGTTCGTCTTGGAGGTTTTTAATGCCAAAGATCGTGAACTTGTTGGTAAAGTCGATGTTAGATTTTTGGGAGAAGATTCCTTGGAAAGAGCCTTTAACATATTTTTCCAAGCGTTCGGCGAGGACGCGAGAAACTTCTTGTTCCATGCCGATTAAAACCTTGTAGAGATCTTCCATGAGAGGGGGTTCGTTTTTGTGGGTGGCGGGGTCGCGGGTGATGCCTTTCATTTGGTAGGTGGTGACGAGGGCACGGTCAAGGAGGGCTTCTTCTTGAGGGTTAACGTCCCCAAGCATGATTTTAAAGAGGGAGTGAAGAGAGATAATCTTCATGGCCAGTTCGTTTTCGTCGGGCTCGTCGGTCGCCGGGAGTTCAAAGGGATTGATGCGACTTGGTGAGGAAAAGGAAAAATCAATATAGGTACCACCAAGAGTTTCGGAGAGCTTGCGATATTCGTCTTCCGGATCAACGACGAGAACTTCGGTGTCAAACAAGAGAGAGCGGAGGATTTCGAGTTTAACGAGATAACTTTTACCGGCGCCGGATTTGGCGAAGACGACCATGTTAGCGTTTTCGAGAGTAAAACGATCGAAGATGACGAGCGAGTCGTTGTGTTCGTTGATGCCGTACATGATGCCTTCATTGGCGGTTAACTCAGAGGAAGTGAAAGGGAAGGTGGTCGCAAGCGAGGTGGTGTCCATGTTGCGGTTGATCTTAAGGAGGTCTTTACCGGTTGGAAGAGTATTTTTGAAAGCGTCTTCGATTTGGAGCGAGGCGGTTTTAGCAACGATGAGAAGCGCGCCGAGGGCGGACTTGACTTGGTTAGTGATACGGTCGAGGACTTCTTTGTTGTCTTCGCGGATTGTGATGTAAAGGCCAAACTGGAAGAAGCGCTCGGCCCCTTTAGCCAGTTGTTCTTGGAGAGAACGAGCGTCTTCAAGCTTGACTTGGGTGTCGATGTTGATAATCTTGCCGCGTTGGATGTCACCAGAAATCTCGGCTTCCATCTCGGCAATTTTCCGGCGTAAGTCTTCGATCACGCCCTTGCCCTCGACGGGATAGATAAACATCGAGATCGAGAGTGAGTGGTTGAAGTTAATGAGCGGAGAGAGCCAGTTGGCGTTGACAAAGCGAGGGTAGCCGGCGACAAAGAGGGTGCGGTAGTAGGTGTTGTTGATTTTAAGTTCCGAGAAGTTGACCTCGATCGCTTCGGGGGCAATGACGTCTTTGACGTTGGTGGTGCCGGTCGCGAGAGCCTCAACGGCCGGAGAAACGGCGGGGGTATTTTTGTCCTTTGAATCTTTTTTTCCACCAGGAAAGGAGGGCAGTGAAAGCTTCATATACACTTAGTTTAACAGAAAATTGGAAATCCTAAATCCCGAAAAAGTAAAAAAGCTTATTTGGCGACGTTGGGAGCAACGAGAGATTGTTCGTAGTCGTGGGAGGAGGAGAATTTTTGGCCCTTAACGACGGGGTTGTAGTAGTTGTAGAAGAGCTTCATCAAGTTTTGGGTGTTTAGCTGTTCAGCAACCAAACCGATGCGGGCCAGTTGTTTGATGAGGTGTTCCTTTTTGGGTTCAAGATCAACCTTGGCCTTGCTAATTAGCTCTTGAGTTATGCTGGTGGAGCCGGAGAGGGTAATGGGTTGATAAGAAATGACGAGATAGAATTTTTTGTCGAGGACGTTTTGCTCGGCGATCGTGGTTTCGATAAACTGGCGATAGCTAGCCATCCGAGCTTTTAGGACAGGATCTTTGAGCTTTCCCTCTTGGAGGGTGAGGAGCTCGAGGTAGCCGGAGATATCTTTTTTCTCGGATTTAATGACTATTTGGATGGGGAAGGAAAGGGAGTTGAGGAGGCCGGCGTAGGCGTAGATGGTCGCATCTTGCTCTTCTTCGGAGAGGAGACCGAAGTTGATGGCAGAGACCGAGATGACGAGCGAGCAGAGGCCATTCTTGAGAATGGCCATGTCGTCGGTGACGGTTTCAATATCGAGGTGTTCTTGGGTGGTGGCAACGATGATGTTGTTATCCATGACAATAAGTATAACGTATTAAGCAGTGGCTTGAAGGAGAAGGGGAGAGACAACTTTGTTTTCGATCACGAGTTTTTTGGGGGAAAAGGTGAGGCCTTCTTTTTCAACTTCAAGGAGATAGGTCCCCGAGGACAAGGGGGTAGAGGTATAGAACTGGCCGAGAGAGTTGGTTTTGATGGCGCGTTGAGGAATGCTTTCGTTGTTGACGATCTGAACAATGGCGTTTTCAACGAGCCTCCCTTCCCGGTTGACAACCATCCCAACCACGAGGTTGGGGGCAGTAGGAGGAGCGGGGAGGGAGATTTTGGGAGCAGCGGCAAAAGAAGAGTCAATTTTGGTTTGTTTGACTGAGGGAGCGGAAAAGACGGTGGTGCTAGGAGGTTTTTCAGAGAGAGTTGTGGCGGGAGAGGGAGTGGAAATGTTGGTAGGGTTGTTAGCCGGAATATTCATGGCTGAGGGGCTTTGAAAAATGGGAGAAGAACCAACATTGGAGGGGGGTTTGAGTTTGCGGACAACGACTTTCGGTTTGGGGGCCAAGTAGAGGGGATCGGGAGAGGGCGGCGGGGTGGAAGAGGAGGCGGTACGTGAAAAGAGGCTGTCAAGAGACTGAAGACGGGAGTGTTCTTCTTGGGAAAGGTCGTCGGAAAAGGGTGGAGGGGTGTTTGAAGGAGCGGGAGCTTTAAGAGTTTTAGTGGAGACGTCCACTTTTTCGATGAGGTGAGGAAGAAAGGAAAAGAGGGCGGGAACCTTGTTAGATTTTTTCCAGATGAAGCGAGTGGGGTGATAGATGCTTTTGAGGAAGTTAACGATCCAGACGTCAAGAGGGCGGTCTTCAATAGGAAAGAAGGCGAGGCCGAGGCCAAAGAGAATTGAGAGCATGATAAGGGGCCATTTAAAGACAAGAAGGAGATTCGAGGCGTAGAAAAGATAGGCGAGAACGAGGCCGGCAGCCAGTTCGAGAAACTGTTTGAGGGTCATGTCGCCGACGAGGCGGAATTGATATTGGGTGACGTTTTGGGGGACGGGATGTTGTTCCATAGGGCATGAGTTAACGACTAAATACTAGCTTAAGTATAACGCATGAGAGCCAGGAAGGTCGAAAAAGGATTAGTAGACAAGGTCGTAACCAATGGTATCGGTGTCGATTTGATGGGCTTTCAGAGCGGCAAGAATTTGGGGAAGAATTTCTTCGGTGTTGCCATTAAGAAGGCGGATCCGGAGCCTGTTTGTTTCATAGTCATAGATGACGCGATAGGAAGAAGTTTCAAGAGGTAGCGAGCGTAACCAGGGAGCAGCTTGGTAGTAAGCTTTTTCGACGTCGGCTTGGATTTTATCGTCAAGAATTTGTTGAGAGGCCTGAACTTTCAGTTCTTCCTCGGAGAAGAGATTGGTGGTAAAAGAGGAAGAAAAGATGGGTTTTTGGCGATAAGTGAGAGTAAGGGCGTAGAAAGTATGGGGCTCAAGAGGAGAAAGGGGAGTGGCGGTGAGAAGGGTATTATTCCAGGTGAGGGAAAGGGGGGTGTTGGGAGTGAGGGTAAGAGCAAGATTATTAAGTTGAGAAGCGGTGGGAGCATTCTCAAAGGCGAGTTTAATAGGAGTGGAGTCAAGGACGTTAAGGCTTTGGTCTAAAGGATTAACGGAAGTAACGGTGGGGGGAGTAAAGAAGAGAGAAAATACCCCAAGAACAGCAAGGGCCAGGACAACAAGAACAAGAAGCAGGATGGGTTTAAGAGATTTAATATTAATCATGGAGTTCCAAAACCAGGGATAGTTGCCCAAGAAGGAGCGGCAATCCCGGTTTCACTAAAACTTAAATAACCTTCTTTAACACTACCATTGGACTGAACATAATAGATGGCATCTTCGTTAACTTTGGTAACGAGGGCAACGTGGTTGGTGCCGGCGTGACCCTCAATAACATGAAAGAACACGACGCTACCCGGGACAACGTTAGTATTATTGGCTTGAGAGAGAAGAATAAATTTGTTGCGAGACATAAAGTCGGCTTGCATGCCAGCGGCCCCAAGAGTATAGGCCAAAACATTGTTGCCAGACTCAATATACGATTTTTGAATAAGCCAAGTACACCAAAAGAGAATATCGATAGAATTGGAGGCGACGGCAGGGTCGATATCAGGATCAGCGAGAAAACGAGGGTAGTCAAAGAGTTCTGGATAAGAAGGGGGGTAAGTAGTAACATCGGTGTCAACGTCTCCAGGTGAGCGGTTCCAGTAGCACCAAAATCCTTGGTAGAGGTCGGAGACAATTTCCCAACCACGAGAAGCGATAGCGGAGGACACAACTGGTTCGTAGCCGGATTGAATGGGGATTTTCTCGGTGGAACACTCAATGGTTTCAGGGGGGAAGACGGCGTAAGTGTTGGGGGCGGGGATTTCGGCGGTGGTCATGGTTGTCACAATAGTAAGGGCGGTGTAGTAGGTAACTCCGAGAATGCCGGCACCAACGATTGTAACTTGGGAGCCGGCGGTAACAAGAGCGCTAGAGATAGCTGAGGCAAAGCTGGTAACGGAAGCGGCAACTGAGGAAGCAATGGAGGCAATGTTGGTAGCTAAGTAACCAAGAGCTCCACCAACAATCCCACCGACAAGCGCTCCGACAGGTCCACCCACGAAGAAGCCGATGGTGGCGCCAAGCGCACTACCAATAAGGGCAGTGCCAAGTTTGGCTAAAAAGGCCGCAATGAAGCTCCAGAGTGCAAAGCCGGCGGCAGCAAGATAAACAGCGCCTTTTTTGACTAGATCGGCGACAAGTTCACGGTTTTGCCAGAGAGTTTTGGCGATATCAATGACAGTGGCAACAACGGCGATAACGTTGCCAACAAAAGGGATGACAGAACCGGCGATTTGTTCAACAGCGGCTTCTCCAAGGACTTTAATGGCAAAGCCAACGGCTTTTTTGGTGACGTAAGTGGCAAGTTTTTTAGCGCCTTTTTTGGCCAAGCCGTAAGCTGCACTAGCAGCCCAGTGGACACTTTGAGTAACAAAACCACTAACAGTGAAACTCCCTTGATAGTACATCTGGGCGGCCCAGTTGACAAAGCGACCACCAAGGTTTTTGGGGGGATTGAGTTGATATTTTTTAAGGACGTTGGTAACGACTTTTTCCTTCCAGGAATCGAAAACTTGGACGGCTTTACCAACGGGATTAAGAGCCCAACCCCAGTTGGTGTCCATGATTTTCATTTCGGTATCGGCCCACCAGTTGGCGACACGAGTAATGGGGTTTAGACGATCGAGTTTTTCATTAAAGTTATAGAGTTTGTCGAGGGCTTTGGTGGTGTTTTTTTGGTAGGAAACCAACCCACGTCCGAGGGTGTGATTAGCCTTAACAAGGCCAACAGAAAGTTTTTGGGCTGGGGTAAGGGCGGAATTAAAACGGGGGAGTTGAGCCTCATAATTGTCAAGAAGGGCAAGCTGAGCGAGCAGGGGGAGGTCATTTTGGGTTAGAGCTTGGTCGCGAAGAGTTTGGAGGTCTTGGACGCCGTACTGTTTGACAAGAGCTTGAAAGGAGGCGGCTGGTTTAACCGAGAGCAGGGTCGGGTCGGTGTGGGTGGAGAGCGCCAGTTTGACTTCGGTGGGGAGGAGGAATTGGGGAAGACGGACGGGTCCGGGGACAGTCCCGTGCTGGCGGGCTTCAAGAATTTGGGTTTGGTTGTGAGCAAGGAGATCGGAAAAAAGAGGAGAGACCGCTTCGGTTAGGGAGTTGGCTTCGGCGCTATTAGGAGCAATGGAGAAATTGGAGAGAGCTGCGGCAACAAGATCGGTGGGGGCAATTTGTCGGTTGGTGGTGTAGGCAGAGCGAACAGATTCAGTAAAGAGTTGGGAGGCAAAAGCAGCGGCATCTTTAGTTGGCATGAGTCCACGGTCAGCGAGAATGTTGACGATGACTCTTTCAGCTTCAAGGCGGGGGAAGGCAAAAGAAGAAAGGCTGTTGGCGGTGATACTTCTTTGGGCTTGTTCGAGTTTAATAAGGGATTGACCGGTTTTTTGAGTATAGGCTTTGGAGGTAGATTCAACAAAATTGGCAAGATGGACTTTTTGTTCTTCTGAGGCGTTAAAAACGAGAAATTTTGAGAGGGCGGTGTTTTTAGTGGCGAAAGAAGAGAGGGTTTTATAGATAGCTTCGGGTTTGGGGGTAGAAGTAAGTTCAGAAGCGGTGGCAAGGGAAGGGAGGAGCGAGACAAGTTGTTCTTGAACCAGTTTTAGTTCGGGGTCAGAAAGGACTTCGGGGGGAGGAAGAAGTGGTTCGAGTTGAGAGCGTTGAATTGTAGAAGCGCTAAGAGCTACGGATTGGAGAGAGCGAAGACTTTCGTGATATTTTTTAATTTGTTCGCGTTGAATAGCGAAGGCCTTTTGAAGGGGAGAGGAGGGGTCAAGAGCTTTAGCCTTTACATTTAGAGAGGCTTCGTAGGTGGCTAGATTGTTTTCGATCGCCAAGTTGGCAAGGGGAAGTTCGATTTCTTTATTTTGGAGAAATTCGAGAATTACTTCGAGCTTTTTTTGTTTAGCAAGTCGGGGGTTTTCCAGTAGTTCGAGATATTTACTGGAAAGGTTATTCTCACGAAGATAGGCAAGAACGACTTCCCAGGCGGCATCGGAGCTGATCGTGAGACCATCAGTTTCTCCAAGCAGGGGAATCTCTTTAAGTTGGGGATGAGAAGAAAGTTGTTTGGCAAGATATTCAACGAGAGTAAGAGTGTGACCATAACTGTCCAAATAGGACTTAAGTGAGAGAGTTTCTGGCATGGATTCATTTTAACATTAATTTTGCTACTCTCTGGTATAATTGGGGACATGGCAAAGGAAGAAAATCAGCCGATACCAACCAGAAAAGAAAATGGTGGTAATGGTGAAGAAGATAAGAAGGGCGGGCTGTCACTTGTTGAATCATTTTTGTTGTTGTTAAAACTTCGATTATTAGAGAAAAAATCTGGAATAGAAGGAATTGATACAAAGAAACTGAAAGAATTAAGGGAGGGTGTTGGATCTCGGGATGCTAAAACTCAGAAAAAGGCAGAAAGTGAGCTGGGAGTGCTTTTTAGAAAAGTTGTGGGAGTGGAACAAGAAGTTGAGGGAGATCAAAATCTAAAAACTCTGGTTGGCGATAATGCCCCCCAGGTGGTGAAAGAAAGGGCTGGAGAGATTGACGGTAAAATGCTTGAGTTGAGGGAGTTGGCGGAGGGGGGGGAGCTCAAGGACTCACAAGTTAACGAGACGATAGAAAGTTTAGAAAAATTAGCAGAAGAGACGGGAGTTGAGTTAGAAAATAAAGAATTAATAAAGAGCGCGGTTGAGGGAGAAAGGAGTAGGTTAGTTGAGCTAAAAGATCAAACAAAATTAATCCAACAGAGAAAAGATATAAACACAATAACGGAGGAGAGTGTTGATGGGAGAAAAAGAAGAGTAGGGGAGGTTTTACAAGCAGAAGATCTTAAAGAAAACCCCGAAGACAGTAAACGGAAATTCAAGGTGGTAAAAGGAAAAGATAAAGACGGAAGACAGAAAATAGTTGATGAAAAACTAGACAGAGTAAAAGAGGATATGAAAAGACTGGAAAGAATGAGCGAAGAAGAATTGATGGGGGGATTATCTATAGCGAAAGAGTTAGCACAGAACGCAACTGCATGTGGAGAAAACTTATTGGAGATAGAAGAAGCCTATGACTTAGCATTTAAGGTGGGGAGTGTTTATAGAGAGGTTTTAACAGAGAAGATTGTTGAGAAAATTATGAAGGGGCAGGGAGATTTAGATGACGAACTAAGGAAAAAACTTGAAATACAATTAAAGGGCGCATGTTTCCAAAGGCTGAGCGATTTGTGGAGTGAAAAGGTGGGGAGATTGAGTCAACAGGAGAAAATGGATTGGATAGAGAACCTTCAAAATGAGACGAGTAGATTAGCTGAGAGCCTTAAGATTACAGAAAAAATAGACGATGGACAAAAAGAAGTAGAGGACGATTATCTAATTAAAAAATCTCTGAAGGAGTCGCTTTGGAGTCGAAGAAAAGGAAGTGGAGCGGATATACAAGACATAACCGAAATGAGTGAAGCTCTTGAAGCAAATCGTTATGATCTATATACGAAGCTATTAATTTCATATTTGTTTAAAGTTGGCTTACGTGAAGGGATGCATGATTTAGACTTGCAGGCTTTGATGACAATAGCGAGATCAAAATTGGCAGACTCAGGAAATGAGGATTTATTAAACATGTTTAATGGGTTTGAAAAGTTGGCGCAATTTCACGATGGATTTGCGACGATAAGCGGAGCGGAAGAAATGGCTAGGGTGTTAAAAATAACAGGAGTAGAGCCTTTTCAGGCTTGGTTAGGAGATTCTGCGGAGAGGTTAAATGTAGAAACGGAGATCCATGGAGAAAGAAAGACCTTATCAACATTACGGTTTCACAACATGATGCAGAGTGAGGAGTGGACACATAAGCTGATATATACTTCGGCGATTGATGAGGAGAAGGTATATGACCAGATGATGTTTAATCAGTTATTTGGAGAGGGAGAGTATGAGGTTAGGGGGACAAGTTTGTTCAGAAGACAGGGGGGGGAGGAAGGAGAGTGGGTTTCAATGTCGATGGATATGCACGAAATGATTGTGGTTGACGGAAAAGAAATTGAATTAAAGAAGTTTGTGCGTGACGGGAGATGGATGGCGGGGATTGCACACGATGCATGGAAGTTGTCAGGAAGATGGGCCAATGTGCTTGATAATGTGAGAATTGGAAAAGCCAAGATGAACAAAAACCTACTTGCGATATATCACATTAGGAGGTACTGTGAGGAGTATGGAATTGTTTCACCATATTTATACGAAGCAATGTCAATGGATGGATTTATTTATTCGTTTGAAAATTATAAAGACTTGGCAAAGTCTGGGATAAACGGTTTATTTGTCAGGGCAGGATTAAAAGATGATAAAGAGAGAAATATTGAGGACAACTCTCCGGTAGTAGATAGTATTGCTGGAAAGGTTGCCGGTATCATTAATGATCACTTGAAAAGTACAAGAACAATTAAAGGAGAAAAATTTAAAGCTAACTATGTTTCTCAAGAAGACGCAAGGCTTTTAGGGATAAAGAAAAGTGAGTGGACATATGAGCGAGCAGAACAGGAGTATATAAAAAGGCAAAAGGCATTGGGAAGGAAAATTGGGGACAGTGAGTTGGGTGATGCTAGACAGGTGCGACAGATAAAGTTTTTACTAAAGAAATGGCAAGAGGCGGCTATTAGCGATATACCAGATAAGCCGGGGGAAACAAGTGAGTGGGAGCAAATAAGCGCGCTTGATTGGGCGACTATTAACAGAACTTACGAAAAAGAGCTGGGGTTGGAAAGGGGGTCGTTGGGAGACAATTTTGAAGGGTTTATAAGTAATTTTAATTTTTCGAAGTTTTATGATTATGATTCAATAAGAGATACAGATTTAGAGAATTACGGTAAGTATTTTACGTTGGCCGAGAAGGTTACGAGTTTGTTTAAAGCAGGATTTAAAGGAACTTCAAGCGAAGCATTGCAGGAAGCATTAGGAACAATGACGGGGTATATTCCCTATAGTACAAGTGGGTATAAGCGATATGCGGCAGTGATGTTGGGGTCGGTTTATGATTTAAGAAGAAATAGGACGGGTAGATATGAGTATGCTCCTACAACTGTTGACGGCAGTTTGGAAGGAGAGAAAACAGCGAACGGAGAATTGGTGGTTGATGAAAATGGTTACTGGGTACCAGCAATACAAAAGAAAGGAAAGAATGGGGAGATGGAGAAGGTGAAGAATAACCACCTAGACTTAATTAATGAGAGCGTAATGAGTAAAGACATGAACATAAAATCGTTAAGGGAAAGGGATATTGAGTATGCGATGAGAGCAGCGGTTGCGAAAGGCATTATTTGGAAAGACGATGCGGAGGAGTTTTTAGATAAGAGATATGGTGGGAGGGTGTGGAGGTGGATTAAGCGCGCACTATGGTTTGATAGTCCTTATTTTTTAATTGATGCAGCCTTAGAAGAGAGCGGAAAAACAATAGGAGCAGTAGCGAAACATATTTTCTCTGAGTGACAATGGAAAGGATTAAAGGTTAACCGGTTGGTTGATCTTGGTTGGTTGGAGGTTGAGATTTGCCTTGAGCACCACCACCCTGTCTGGTGATAGCTTTGCCAAGCATATCGGCCTGAAGACGAGCTTGGTGTTGTTGGCTGTATGCTTGTTTAGCCATACGAATGGGTGCGCCGCCGACTTGCCAGCCCATGCCCAGGCCAGCTCCAATTTCGGAGGTGTAAGGAGATTCTTTGGTCTGGAGGGCGTCTTGAGCCATCTTTGCGGCGGCGGGTGTCATAAGAAGGACACAGAGGGCGATGATACCAAGAATATCTTCTGCTAAGAGGACGTTAGAACCATCTCGGAGACCGACAAAAGGAGGCAAACTAATAGTTGAGTTACCGGGCCCGTTGGCCGGATTAACTCCAAAAGGGTTGCCGTCTACTTGTTCGCTTGGGTTCGACGTTGCATTAGTACCATCTTGAAATGTCCACCACCTATCTTGAGCTGGGCCAGCAAGAATAGCGGCAAAGATAAACATGAGAGCGACGATGGGGAAGGGGGCGAGGTAGGAAGCAGTTTTCTTGAGCCAGCCTGAGAAGGCCTTACTACCCGGCATGGCGTTCATGAGAATCTGGAGGGGAGATGTAATAGTTTGAATAATGAGCATGATATAGGATTTGGCGAGGGTCCAGATAAGCTTAAGCATTTGGATGGCGATCGCGCAGGCGATAATTAAATATCCTAAACTAAAAGTGACGCCACTGAGGATTTTGCTCCAGAAGTCACCATTGCCAGTGCTAACGCCCCAGAAGGCTCCACTAATAGCGTCGGCGGCTTTCTCAACGAGGGCGTTACGTCCACCAAAGACAACTGTCCAGGCGTTGTGAGTCATGAGGCGATTAATAGACTTGCCGGCGTCGAGGAGACCGTTGGCACTGGCGAGATAGACAAAGAGATAGATGAGCAGATACATAAGATCAAGTAAAAAACCAGCAATCGCATAGCTAAAGGTGATGAGAATGAGGGTGATGAGAAGGTTGGGGAGGGCAGTTTGGATGGTGATAATGGTTTGAGCATTAACTTTGGTGCGGAGCATGATCATGATCCCAATCACAACAAAAATGATGATGTAGAGAGAGTAGGCGATGTTGCGGAAGGCTTTCCAAATGGGAAGGAAAGGGGAAAGCATGTTGTAGCCAGTACCTTGAGCCAAGGCCTTTTGGGCTCCCGGGAGCCCCATGTTGTCGAGGACGTCGGCAAAGTATTCGGTGGAGGAGGCTGGGGGGTAGCGATAGAAGGCGGTAAGGGTTTGGCCCATAACAGGAATAATTCCTCCCTTGGCAATTTGTCCCGTAGAATCATAACAGCCAGAGAGAGCACAACTGTAACCATTGTTAATGGAGTCGAGAATGCCCGACTGAGTAGTATTACCAATGACATATTTTTCTTGGGACATGTCAGGGGAGTTGAGAATGTCACCTAGAATGGCTTGAGCGTGAGGAGGAGAAGATAAGAAGCCAAGGAATATCAAAGTTGAGAATAATATAGCTGAGAGAAATTTTTTCATAGGTCAAGTGAATTGTAACGTATATGATTGTGGCACGCAAACCCTGGTTTAGGGGAGGGTAATGGGGTAGCAGGGTTCAGCTTGAGTGGAAGAGAGAAAGTGGTAGATGTTCATGACGTCGGTAACATATTGGCTACCAGTTCCAATGTCGGTGCAGGTGCCAGGAGAGAAGGCAGAACCAAAGATGCCCCAAGGACAGGCATCGGCTTGTGCAAATTCGTTGGCACAGTAGCTGGTGAGGTAGTAGGAGGGGGTGTCAAGCCAAGCAGAAAGTTGATCGCTAAATTTGCTGTTCCAGACGCCGTTTCCACTAGAGGTGGAGGCGATAGAACCTTGATTGATACCAAAATCGAGAATTCGTTGGCAGTAGCCGGAAGTTGGGTCACCATGTCCAAGATACTCACAAATACCATCGTAGTTGCTACCACCGGATTCGTGGAGCCAAATAGCAAGGGAGAAGATGGGGCTGACGCCAGCAGCAATCGACTGATTAATCACAGTATCAACTTGATCAAGGAGGGGAGTGCCAAGGCCATCTAAGAGAAGTCCGGCATATTCGGCAAAGCGCTCCTTGACGCCAGCGAGATCTTCGGAAGTGGGGTCGTTGTTACAGTTAGGATTGGTGTAACAAGAACCAGAAGTGGTTCCTCCACCCGGAGGAGCAAGGGTTGAACCGGAGCAGGTTTGACGGGTTCCTGCAACATATTCTTTGATCGGAATTTCTTTGGAGTAAATGTTGGCTTCACAGGCGATGAGGCGGTTGAAAGTGTCGGTGAGGGTGCTGACCCCACCACCTTGGCCCATATTGAATTTTAAGTCGGGAACAGAGGTTAGAACAGGGAAGGATTTTTTATCGAGGGGTTTGGTAGTAAGTTCGTTGGCGGTAATTTTTTGAGAGCCAATCAGAGCAATTAGTTTGTTGGTGGTAATTTGAGAGGGGGAGGGAAAGTTTCTATTGATACTTTCAAGATTAACAAGGCTGCCGAGGAATTGTAAAACTACATTAATAAAGCTACCGCTTGTTGGTTGAGTGGCAGCGGCTTCCGGTTTAGTGGTGTCGTCAAGTGTTGAGGGAAAGAGGTTGGCCAAGTAATCATAATAGGTTCTTACAAGAGTGTCGGTGGTGGGGGAGGGAGTAGGGGTGGGAAGAGTAGAGACGAGGGTGGTAGTATCGGTGAGAGCCATAATAGGGGGATCGGTTTTATACGGTTCGATAACCGAGTTGGGGAGAGTGATTTTGGCGTATTCATAAGTGGTAAAGAGGTCGCCACGGGGATGGACTTGGTAGGGGACTACTTCGAATTTTGAGATCTCTTGTCCGAGAACCGTTGCCCTGAGCAGATTATAGGAATAGGCCCATTCCATAACGTCAAAGGGTGAGGGGTTGACGAGAGAGACGGCTTTGACCATGGGGTTTGGGTCGGAGAGGGCCTGTTGTTGCCAGCCTTCCGGTTTCGTTTTGAGATAACTTGGGAGTTGGTTATAGAGATCAAGATAGGTTGTGGTGGTACCGCTGGGAAGAGTGAGAGAGCGGTTAGGCATGGGCCCGAGAACTTGTTCAGGGAGGGCATTATCAGTCGCAACAGCGCGTTCAAGCGCGGTGAGCTTGAGTTCAAGTTTGTAGGTAGCAGGAAGAAGAAGTTCGAGTGAGCCATAGTTGAGAAGATTGCCTTGAATGGCAGGGTTTTGAAGGTAGTGTTGGGAGAGGTTTTGGAGTTTGGGGACGATTTGAGGAGTGTCTTTTTCGGGGGTGTAGTCGGTTGATTCAATATTGATTTTTACCCGAGCTTCGGGTTGTGGGAGGGCACAAACTTTTACAGGTGGAGAAGCAGAGTTTGGGAGACAGACATAAGCAGCTCCCAAGGATGAACAACTAGAATCATCTTGACAGGGAGTAGAAGTATAGGAATAGGTGGTGCTTAAAGAAAACGGGAGAGTTTTTTCGTAGATATCGGGGAGGGGAACAGTGAAGCTGTAGATTTTGACAAAATCTTCGGGTGTCCAGGGATCGGCTTGGGCAAAGGTGATTTGGGAAAGAGAGAAAAAGGCTAAAAGAGCAACAGAAAGAGAGGAAAACCAAATTAACAAGCGAGAGTTAAGCATGTTAGTTAAAAACTAAAGTCAAAAAGAGTAACTTTAACGCCGGTGATGTTTTCGATAAGGAGGAGGAGGAGCCAAGCGACGATGGAGAGGACGAGACCACCAATCGCGAAGGTAATAGTTTGACCGCCCTTTTTAAGGCCCTCAGGATTGCCACCGGCGGTGAGAATGGTAAACCCCCCAACCAGAATCATCACAAAAGAGATGAGGCCAATGAGCGGAATGATGGCCATGAGAGTGTTGCCAAAGTAAGTTGAAAAGTCTGATAAATATAAAGCGTCACCGGCTGCCATATAAGCTAGTATATAACATTTTTAGTCGGAGAGAAACCTGGTTGCAGGAGGAGGACGCAACAGCCGAGGTTGATAAAAAATAGGAAAGGTGACGACGAGCGCGAGGGTTAGTAGCCTTTGGGGGGAGTGATGTTCTCGTCGAGGACGGAGATGCCGAAGAAGTATTGGATGAGCAGCATGATTGCCCAAGCGGCGGCGACAACGGCCAGACCAACCATGGCGGCGGTAATGCGGTCGCGAGCTTCTTGAGTTTTGGCTTTGTCACCACCGGAGGTAATCCATTGGATACCACCCCAAATGAGGTAGGTGAAGACGAGGATGGCGGCAATGACGAGCGCGCCTGAGATAGCGCCTCGAACCAGAGTCCCGATGTTAGTAATTTGAACGTCGTCCGGTTTGGGGATGACTAAGTCAGGAGCGGGAGGGGCGGCGGCGATGACTTTAGTGACAAGACTCATATTTTCTCCTTTAATAAGTATATTAAGTATAAGTTTAGCAAGTTTATGTTATTTGGCAAGTTAGACAGTATTGCCAATTCCAAAGAAGTAGTCGATGAGAAGATAGATGGCCCAAGCGGCGGCCACAATTGCAAGACCGATAATGGCTTGAGTAATCTTGTCGCGGGCTTCTTTGATTTTTTCTTTTTCCCCACCGGACATAATCCACTGAATGCCACCGTAGATGAGATAAAGGAATGTGGCGAGGGCGGCAACGATAATGATTGCGGAGATAGTGCGAGAGACGAAAGAACCAAGATCGGTGTTAACGGCGACGCGATTTTTAACTTCGTCATCAATATTGATGTTAAAAGAGCCGGTTTGGGCACGAACTGGTTTAATGAGGGAGAGAGAAAAATTGTGCATAGTTTAGTTGGCGGTAGGCCAGATAATATTCATGAGGTTCATGCCGATTGCGGACTCGATAAATTTAACAATGACGTAAGAGGCACCGAGGATGGCGAGACCAATCAATCCTTGAGTGATTTTACTTTTAGCTTCTTCGAGTTTGCTTTTGTCACCACCGCTCAAAATCCATTGAATGCCTCCCCAGAGAAAATAGAGCAAGAAAGCGAGACCACCCACAATAATAATGGTTTGCCAGAGGGTGGCAAAGGTAATCGCAAACTGAGAACCCCCGCTTTCCGGGTTGTCGCCACCGGGAACGGCGGTGTTGGTGATCGCAGCGAGAAGGTTAGTAGACATAAGTTAGTTAAAGGTTAAGCTATTAATAATGCTAGCCGGTTCAAGGATGTTGAGGCCGAGAGCTTTGCCGACGATCCAGATAATAGAGTAGGAGAGGACGACGATGATGAGACCGATCGCGCCGTTAGTCATCATGGTTTTGGCGGTTTCAACCTTGTCTTTTTGGCCGCCGGCGGTAATCCAGTTGATGCCACCAAGGAGAAAGTAGATGAGGAAGGAGAGGCCGGCGACGATCGTGAGGACGACCAAGACGTTGGAGATGATTTTTTCGGCGGCAGAGGTATAACCCCCAATGTCGCCACTCGTTGGGTCGTAGGCACCGGGAGTGGTGATTTGTTCAAGGGGAACGTCAGCAAGTAATTTCATATTAAAGACTCCCAGGTCCAACAATAGTAGGTTTAAGAATGGCGGTAGCACTGCCAAAAAGGAGGAAGCTGATAATGCCGGTTATAACACCGGCGGCGACCATGACGACGAGACCGAGGAGTGACATGTTAATGGACATGGTAGCCTTCTCGATTTTTTGTTTGTCACCCCCGGCATTCATGTAGAGAAAGCCGGCAAAGATCAAGTTGAGAAAAGCAAAAATGCCGGCGCCGATAAAAATAACTTTGAGGACGTTGGAGATAAAGAGGGGAAGGCCAGAGCCGACGTCGCCATAGCCACCCGAGCCGACTTGATCTAAAGGATTGGTGACTTTGCCAAACATACTTGCCATAGATTATAAAGCACTATTTAGTATTTGAATGCCGGTCACTACTTGGATGATTTGGATGATCCAGTAGGAGGCAAATAAGACTAACAGGCCTATTATAGCAGAGGTGATGGTTTTGCCACCTTCGGCAATTTTTTCCTGGTTGCCAGAGTTAGAGAGAATCGTAAAGCCGCCAAAAACGATCATCACAAAAATAATGAGACCGGCGACGAGGTAAACGTTGGGGAGAATGTTGTTGAGGAGAGTGTTAAAAGTGGAGTATTCGCTTCCGGCAGTACCTGTTTGAAGAATTAGTTTTTCACCAAGATTAAAGCCAGCCATATGAAGAGATTATAACAAATTTGCTAGAATGTAGAGATGGAAAAGATAATTCGGGAAGTTTTGAGTGGGAAGAGGGGAGCGGCGACCAAGTTTTATCGACGATTGGCGCCGACAGTGAGAAGATATCTGGGAGTGAAGCTTGCCAGAAGAGAGGACGTTGAGGAGATTACCCAAGACGTGTTTTTGTCGGCCCTAGATTCTTTGCCACTGTACCGAGGAGAGGCGGGGATTAAAACCTGGATGCTCGCGATCGCGAGGCACGAGGTCGCCGATTACTACCGCAAGCGCTATGTTAGACGAGCGGTGGAGAGAACGGCGCCACTACTGGAGGAGTTGGGAGTAGAGATAAATACACCGGAGTTTGAATTGAAGAAACAGAAAATGCGAAAGAGATTTATGCAGGCATATAAAAAGTTGAGCCAGCAACACCAAGACGTGCTTTCATATAAGTTTGAGTTAGGGATGAGTGTGAAGGAGATTGCCGAGAAAATGAAGTTGAGTTTCAAGGCGACGGAGTCGATGTTATACCGAGCAAGACAAGCATTTAGGGTGGCATATGAAACACAAGGATAAGAAAGAAAATGGGGGGAAGCGCGAAAAAGATTTTATTTTGGAATTGGAGGGGCGGGCAAGAGAACAGAAAAAATTGGTGGGAAGCGAATTACTTCCCAAGTGGGCAAAGGGAATTGGCGAGTGGTTAGTAGTAAACCCGTGGAGAGTGTTGGTGCCGAGTGCGGTCTTGATATATTTGGGATTAAGGGCAGGAGTTGGAGTCGGTTTTAGAGAGGTAATCTTGGCAATATTCGGAGGGTATTAATGAGACAAAAAAATGCCAAGGTGTTAGTTGGGATAGGAATGTGGGGGGGTTATGTGTGGATGAAGACCCTGGCGGGACTGGCAATCCATCCCTACAAATCAATTAGAAGAATGGTTTTTTCGGACAAAATTCTTTTGCCGGTAGTCTTGTCGCCAGTGATGGGAATCGTAATGTTGCTGGTGTTAGGAAGAGTTGGGAGTCAGCTTTTTACTTTGATGGGGTTTGGGAGGGAGATCACGGCGTTAGTTTTGGGAAGCGCGTTAGTGGGACTTCTAATGTGGCAAATCTTACTAGCGGGATTAGTGGTGAGGTTTTGGCGAGCATGAAGTGAGGTGAATGATTTTCGAGTGATCGGCGACTAATGGGAATGTGAGAGAAGTAAGCCCAGCGTGGGTGACCAGGTATCATGAGAGTTTGGCAAAGCCGATTGCAGCAGAGGTTTGGACGGCGTTAGTGCGAGGAGAGATAGGGTGGGGGAAGGCTTTGGCCCAACACGAGAAGAGGACAATTTTAGAGGAAAGTTTGGCAAGTTGGAGAGAATACGTGAGGGCAAAGGAGGGGGAGGGGGAAACTTCACTCGACATTGCGAAAAAGTCTTGGGCTAAATATTACGCAGAAGAAAGAGCACAAGAAGAAAGGGAGCGGCAGGTCGAACAAGTCGCAAGGGGGGAAGCGATCCCGGTTGAGCTTGCACCACTGACAATCAAAGTTTTGAGCGAATGATTTTCAGGAGAAACGCGACTAATTAGTCTATGCAAAGACGAGTGGTGTTGGTGGATAAGAACGACAAGGAGTTAGGGACAGCCGAGATTTTGACAGCCCATCAGGGAAAGGGATTAAAACACCGAGCGATTTCGGTGGTGTTGTGGAGAAAAAAGGCAGGGAAAATAGAAGTATTGATGCAAAAACGGGCGAGAGGAAAAGCAGTTTTCAGGCAGATATGGGGGAATACGTGTTGCACGAATTTGCGGCCGGGGGATGAGTATATACCGCGAGCCGTGAGTCGGTTAAAAGAAGAGATGGGGATAGAAAGGGAGAATCAAGATTTAGAGGTACTATACCAATTTAGTTATGAAGCACCGGATTCAACAAGAAAAGGGTGGTGTGAAAATGAACTAGATTCGGTAGTGGTGGGAGAGTATGAGGGGGGAGTCGCGATAAACCTGGGGGAAGCCGAGGATTTCAAGTGGATAGAGTGGGAGGAGCTTAAAAGAGCGATTGAAGAGAGGGGGGAGGAGTTTGCTCCATGGTGGAAAGAGATGATAAGAGATAAACGATTAGATAGTTACCTAATTAAACAAAGGAGAACAAATGGGAAAGACTGAACGGGAAAAAGTAATGACGGGAGTTGATAGTCGGGGAGAGCCGATTTGGCAACCGAGAAATTCTTTTTACGCAGATGAGTATTGGGAGGGAGTGGCCAGCGGTTCGATTGTGCCAAGAGAAGAGCCAATGATAACGGGGGAGGTAGATGGGGAAGATTAGGGCAAAGATGCCAGGGAAAGTGATTATTTCCGGAGAACACGCGGTGGTGGATGGAAAGATGGCGATTACGGCCAGTTTGGGACTGGGAGTAGAAGTAGAAGTGGGAGAAGGGGTGAGGGAGAAAGAGTTGAAAGAAGACAGAAAGGGGTTGGTAGAAAAAGCGATTGAGGTTGCAGGGGGAAAGGGGAAAGTCAAAATCAAGATTACCAGCCAGTTACCAGTCGGGTCGGGATTAGGGTCTTCGGCGGCAGTGGCAGCGGCGACAATAAAAGCGGTGAGAGAGTATTTGGGAAAAGCAATTGAGAAAGAGGAGTTGTTTGAGCTGACGATGGAAGTTGAGAAACTAGCGCACGGAAATCCGTCGGGAGTAGACCCGGCGACGGTAGTTTATGGAGGGTTAATTAGCTACATAAAAGGACAAGCAATCGAACGATTAGAAATAGGAATACCCGTGAGGATATTGCTAGTGAATTCGGGAAGGCCGAGCGAGTCGACCAAGGAAATGGTTGAACAGGTCGCGAACAAGAGAAATAAAGCAGAAATATTTGAGGAAATAGGAGAGCTTACAAAACAGGTGAGGAAAGAGCTAAGTCGGGGGGGGGCGATTGGGGAGTTAATTAACAAGAATGGGTTACTACTTGAAAAATTGGGAGTGGTGGGAGAGAAAGCAAAGAAACTCAGTCACGAATTAAGAGAGTTGGGAGACGTTGTCAAGATAACGGGGGCCGGAGGGGTGAGGGCGGGATCTGGAATGATGATTGTAATTCCGAAAAACTTGGAAAAAACCAAGAGATTATTAGATAATAGGCAAGTTGGGTTTTGGGAAACCATGATTGGAGAACCATGAAAGTTATTACTTCAGCCCCAGGAAAATTAATGGTACTAGGAGAACACGCCGTGGTATATGGGTATCCTTGTGTGGTAACGGCGGTTGACCAGAGAGTGAGAGTAGTGGTCGAGCCAAACGGGGAGGGAGAGATTCATATTTGTTCACCAAACGTAGGGCTCGACGAGTATCACAAACCACTAGCTAGACTGGGGAAAGATGACGTGCCCAAGTCAATGTCATTTGTTGAGCATTTAATTAAACGAATGTACGAGAAGTACAAGATAAAGCAAGGAATTAGGGTGACAACCGAGTCGGATTTTTCAACTCAGTTTGGGTTTGGTTCGAGTGCGGCGGTGACGGTGGCGCTTACAAAAGGGATGAGTGATTATCTTGGTTTAAAACTTGATAACAAGACCATTTTTAAGTTGGCGTATCAAGCGGTTTTAGACGTCCAGGGGGTGGGAAGTGGGTTTGATGTCGCGGCTTCGGTGTATGGAGGGACTCTGTATTATGTAACCCCGGGAAAAGTGATTGAAAAAATCTTTGAAGGAGAGTTGCCGATGGTGGTGGGGTATACCGGGATCAAAGCCGATACGCCGACAATAGTGCGGCAAGTTGCCGAACTCCGGCGCCAAGAGAAGTGGGTGGACGCGGTGATGGGCGACATCGATGATTTGGTGAAACAGGCAAAAATAATGTTTAAGAACAAAGAGATTGAACAGCTGGGAAAGCTGATGAATAGGAATCAAGAACTTTTGCAAACGTTAAATGTTAGTTCAAAAGAGTTAGATAATTTAATCCGGGCGGCGAGAAAAGCGGGAGCGTATGGAGCCAAGTTGTCGGGAGCTGGGGGAGGAGATTGTATGATGGCGTTAGTTGGGAGTAAACAGAAAGAACAAGTTGTTGAGAAGATAAAGCGAGCGGGAGGAGTCTATATGGATGTTAAGACGGGAGCGGAGGGAGTGAGGAGAGAAAGAAGATGAAGAAAATTACCGTGCAAGCGTCACCGGACATTGCGCTCATTAAATATTGGGGGAAGAAAGACGAGAAGCTGCGCTTGCCGGAAAACGGGAGTCTTTCGCTGATCCTTGCAGGACTAGAGACGGTAACGACGGTGGAGTTTCAGGACAAGTTGAGAGAAGACCAGATTGAGATTCAAGGCGAGAGTGAAGGAGGGGAAGGCGAGAGGGTGAGAGAGCATTTGGAGAGAATCAGAAAGCTGGCGGGTAAACAGGTGTACGCCAGAGTAGTATCAAAGAATAATTTTCCCAAAGGAACGGGATTATCGAGTTCGGGATCCGGATTCGCGGCGCTGACGATCGCGGCGACGAAAGCGATTGGACTTGATTTAGGGGAGAAGGAGATGTCGAGACTGGCGAGAGAGGGGTCGGGAACGGCTTGTCGTTGTGTGTGTGGAGGGATCGTAGAGTGGAGGGACGGGGAGACGGCAGATGAATCATATTCAGAAACAATCTACCCGGCGAGTTATTGGGATATTCGGGACGTGGTCGTGGTGGTTGAAGAAGGCAAGAAGTTGGTGTCTTCAACGGAGGGGCACACCCTCGCCAAAACCAGTCCGTTTTATGAGGTACGTTTAAAGGGGATTAAGGAAAAGATTAAGCAAGTGAAAGCAACAATAGAACAAAAGGACTTTGAGAGGTTGGGAGAGATAGTCGAGGCGGAAGCCTTGGAGTTTCACAGCATCTTGCTAACGAGCAAACCGGCGATGATTGCGTGGTATCCGGGGACGGTGGAAGTGATGTTAGCCGTACAAGCATTGAGGAGAAAAGGAGTTCCGGCTTACTTTACAATTAATACCGGGTTCAACGTGCACGTGTTAACACTGCCAAAGTATGAGCAACGGGTAAAGGTAGAATTAGAAGGGTTACCTTTAGTGAAAAAGGTCATAAGGGCGAGAATTGGAGAGAAACCAAAAGAGTT
>Ga0172375_10002524_pt1 | contig 28432 bp, 24 predicted proteins | sample LakKiv1m_FD_114537 | JGI IMG/M metagenome (GOLD analysis project Ga0172375, IMG submission 114537) | Freshwater microbial communities from Kabuno Bay, South-Kivu, Congo - kab_092012_11.1m | ecosystem: Environmental > Aquatic > Freshwater > Lake | place: Democratic Republic of the Congo... | reverse complement strand
CATAGGGCGAGTGTCTGGCCGATATGGTCATGCAGCTCCGTTGCGATACGCCGCCTTTCCCGCTCCTCGGTCAATGACAATTGGGATGCCAGAGAACGAAGTTCGGCTTCCCTTTCCCTCAATGATTCAGCCATATTATTAAAGGCCATTGCCAGTTTTCCTATCTCATCATCAGTCTCAAATGGTATCCGTAATGCAAAATCCCCACTTCCTATTGCCCGAACCCCTTCAGTTAATCTACCCAGGGGCTTAGTAACACTTTCTGCTATAAGATATGCAATAATGGATCCGAGCATCAGAAAAATAATCGCTATAAGAAGGCTTTTAGACAAAAGAGATTTGAAACTTTCACTCAGAATCTCTTTGCTGATATCAATTCTTACAAAACCTAATACACGGTCTTTTTTATAGAAAGATTCCATATCATAAAAGAGGGATTCCTTTGAAAGCGCGTTAGCGCCGGAAATTATCGGCGCCCAGAATTCAAAATAGGCGTATTCTTCTGAATAAAATGGAGAATCAGACATTTTGAGCATCTCCATTATTTTTTCTTGTTTCTTTGTATCTGCTTTTTTAGTTTTCCCTTTACTGCTCAAAAGTCTTCCGTCTAAAGTAAAAACATGAACTGCTAAAACCCCTTCTCGTTGCATAACCCCTTTAATAGGGTCTTTAAGAAAGTCTGGATTTTCTGAAAAAACACCGAGTCTTGAGTTGTAAGCTAAAAGTTTTACTAACGATAATCCTTCTTTAATCAGGGTGTCTGTTAAAAATTTCCTTTGGTGATGAATAAAAATGGCCGTGAAAGAAAAAGAAATGGTGATTATGAGGATAAGGAATTTAATAAAAACCTTTGTTTTAAAATCCTCATTAAAGACTTTCCTATTCAATGGTTTCATGCCTTTCAACTTTCAGTAAGTTATCTTAGATTTTTTAATAATTTCATCATCTTGCAAGAATCAGGTCAGGCTTGATTCTATGGATCTCCTTCAGTACCTCCGAGCCATTTAATTTTGAAAACACGAATTCTCTAATATTGGCCTTGCAGACACTTTTAAAACCCTTTTGTGCTTCATCGTAAGGTTTAATGTTGACACTTTTGACGACGGCTATCTCGTATGCCCGGGCTGAGGCACAACAAAAGATTGCCAACAATACAATAATTGCAAGCAAACATCTTTTTATATATATTATAGCCTACATTATGTATTAAACAGTTTGTAAAACTTAAATGTTTTACTTAATAGAGGCTCTTGCAAAAGTCCTGAATTGTCACCCTGAGCTTGTCGAAGGGTGATATAACCATTTGATTTATGGTCATAGTTCGACAGGCTCACCATGAAAGAAAAAGTAAGCCTTCTCTTAACCTTTGGATATAACAAAGGTTCAAAGGGTCTCGGAGAATATCCTGACTTTGCCCTATCATCCAACAATCAAGATTTTGAGTATTTATTCTCTACATTATCCCTGAATGCAGCCCTGAATGACAAAACAGACATGAGCTTTTCTTTAAGAACCTCAAGACAAAACACTGAATCATTTCTTAATCAATTGAGCACTGGGGTTGAAATCGAAAAGGATACTTATGATGATAAAACTAATGGTGGAAGCGCGAAGTTGACCAGGCGACATGGAAAACATACATTGGTTATCGGATCTGATTATGATAATGGAGAGTTAGAATCGAATACTATATCAGGGAAACAGAGGCTTGAAAAATGGGCTGTGTTTGTAAATGATACATTAATATTTGATAAGTGGTCTTTCACTCCTGGCATCAGATACGACTATACAAGCACAAGCGATGATTTTGTTAGTCCAAGTCTTGGCGTTACATATGCTTTAGGTGAAAAGAGTATATTCAGAATAGATGTTGCCAGAGGTTTCAATATACCTCCACTTATGGCTACTTTTGGAACTACTTCTTCCTTTAAGCCAAATCCTGACCTCGAGGTTGAAAAGGTCTGGTCTTATCAGGCAGGGATTGAATCAGGCGCTTTAAAATACCTCTGGCTGAAAACTACGTTTTTCAGGCATGACGTCAGTGATGCTATAGTCAGTCAGAAATCGTCAGATAATACATTCACAAAAATAAATAAGGATCGCGTAAGACGCCAGGGTTTTGAAGTGGGAATTGAAACAGCACCAATATTTAATATATCCTTTAATGGAGGATTTATTTTCCAGGATGTAAAAAATCTTGAGACTGACAAAACAAGTAAAAATATTCCAAAGTATACCTATGACATCGGCCTTAAATACGGTAATAAAAAATCATTTGTGGGATTACTTACAGGTCATTACATATGGTGGAATGCCAAATCTTCATATGGCGGCAAGTATAGTTTATTTATATGGGATCTCAATCTTATTAAGAAATTATATAAAAGTAATGATAATACAGCCGAAATATTTCTAACTGCCCATAATATTTTTGATGGTTCACAATATCTGGATAAATTGTTTAAAAATCCAGGGCGATGGATTGAAGCAGGGATCAGGGTTAAATTTTAAGGTTAAAGAGTTATAATCCTTGACTTTAAAACATGAGCTATCCTACCATTAACGATGGAGCTGGAAGAGATTTTTGGATTATATGAGCCGGAGCTAAGGATTACAGAAGAGAGGATTAAAGACCTCTTCAAAAGTCCTGTTTCTACTATACCGCTTATCGGAAGGCACCTTATAGACGGCGGCGGCAAGAGACTTAGACCGTTGATTCTGATCCTGAGCGCAGAGCTAGCAGGCTACAAGGGAGATGCGCGTCTAATCCTTGGAGGGGTTATTGAAGCAATACATACTGCATCCCTCTTGCATGACGATGTTGTCGACGGCGCAGAGATAAGAAGAGGTAAATCTCCAGCCCATTCTATATGGGGCAACCAACTTGTAATACTTGTCGGCGATTTTCTTTACTCTAATGCTTTGAGGCTTGCTGTTATGCAGAGGAACCAGAAAATTATGGAGACACTCTCCGAGGCAACGACAAGGATGACAGAAGGCGAGATCCTTCAACTTGCCAAAACAGGAGACTCTAATATAACTGAAGAGGAATATGTTGATATTATCTCTGCAAAAACCGCGGCTTTAATCTCGGCGGCATGTAGAATAGGCGCAATTCTGGGATCCCTGCCTGAAGATATTGAGAATGCACTCGCACGTTTCGGGATGAAGACAGGGATTGCGTTTCAGATGGCTGATGACATACTTGATTATATGGCAGATGAAGGCGCGCTTGGCAAGCGCCTTGGCAAAGATCTTAATGAAGGCAAGGTCACACTCCCGCTTATACACTTGCTGAAGACCGCAACTGATAAGGAGATAGAAGAAGTTAAGGGAATAATTAAGGACGGCCTCAAAAGAGGCAGCCTTAAGAGGATAATGAAGCTTTTTGTGAAATATAATTCAATAGAACTCTGTCTAAGAAAAGCGTTGAATATTGTTGCTGATGCAAAGACCGAGCTCGAAGTTTTCCCGGATTCACCCGCGAAGGAAGCGCTATTCACAATAGCCGACTATACATCTCTTAGAGGGAAATAGATGCACCCCCTTGTTGAGATTGCAAAGAAGAGTGTAGAGACATATGTCAGGGAGGGCAGAATTATAAAACCATCTAAACCTGTTCTACCTGAAATGGCTGTAAAGGCAGGTGTTTTTGTCAGTCTTAAAAAACATGGGCAGCTGAGGGGATGCCTAGGAACTTTTATGCCATTGTGTGAATCTATTGAGGCCGAGACTATAATAAACGCAATATCTGCGGCAACAAAAGACCCCAGGTTCCCTCCGGTCGAGGAAGATGAACTCGAAGACCTTGCCTATTCTGTTGATGTCCTCTCTTGCCCAGAAAAGGTAAGCGACCTAGCTGAGCTTGACCCCAGAAAATACGGGGTAATCGTTGTTGGTGGACAGAGGAAAGGACTCTTGCTGCCTGATCTCGAGGGAGTCGATACCGTCGAAGAACAATTAAGGATAGCAAAGATGAAAGCGGATATACTGCCTCATGAAGAGGTAGAAATTTACAGGTTTGAGGTTAAAAGGTATAAGTGACGGAAATATCACTCAAAGGAAACCCATCAATAAAATCCCTCCTAACCTTAAGAATAATCAATTTCTTTTATACACACCACTTCTGCCGCCTCGTTTCTCCATGAGCATGATGTCTGAAATAACCATTTCTTTATCAACAGCCTTACACATGTCATAAATAGTTAAAGCAGCCGCAGAAACAGCGGTCAGGGCTTCCATCTCGACGCCTGTCTGGCCCAAAATCTTTACGCAGGCCTCTATATCCACCTTATTCTTTTTGCTGTCGAGGTTTAATTTTATATCTACTGAGGTGATATTTAAAGGGTGGCACATTGGAATAACTTCACTTGTCCTCTTTGCTGCCATTATGCCTGCGACCCGTGAAACACAAAGCACATCGCCTTTCGGAACTTTTTTATCTTCTATAAGTCTCAGGGTTTCAGGTTTCATATAGACAGAGCCTTTAGCTACAGCCTCTCTTTGTGTTAAAGGCTTTTCACTGATGTCAACCATCTTTGCCTGGCCCTCTTTATCCAGATGCGTAAGCCTTTTCATCAATTCCTCATTGTAAGCATTTATAATTCTGTGATGGAAGGGTATAGTATTTAAGCGGTTTCTTTTGCTGATAGTCCAATAAGAATATTTTAATTATAATAAAGAGGCAAAAGCCTCGGAGTCCCGATCTCATAGGGTCGAGAATGAGCGAAAATACTATACCCTTCTATCACTACTCACTATCAGGATTAAAGTGCCGAAGGCGGGAGTTGAACCCGCACGGCCTTTCGACCACTAGACCCTGAACCTAGCGCGTCTGCCAGTTCCGCCACTTCGGCTCTTAAGTATTATACGACTCTTTCCCTAAAAATTAAATGGTAGTCCTTCTGTCTTTGCCACAAGCCATTTTGTCCTTTCCTTTTCGAGTGAAAACTTGAGGTGAAGCGGTTTTGCTAAATCCCCTAAGATATAACCTGTATCATTTCCTATAGTTGCTATAATCCTTACATCCATATCTGCTGTAGCAGTCTTATTATTAACCTTTATTTTTAAATCCTCATATTCGATCCTGGTATCATTCATCTGCTGAAAGACATATTTCATTGATTCTTTTATATAAAGGTATGTCAGGCCGTATTCATCACGATAGTTAAAAGATATCTTTGACATCACTGCATCAAGGTCCTTTTTTTCTATCGCCCTTGAACCTTCCTTGAAAAGTTTCCTTATCCTGCTTTCATCAGATGGCCAAAGGATGTATAGGATTACCGGCGCTATAATTAAAAGGAATAAAAGCGCTATGGATTTTTTACTCAAGGTTTGCCTCATATATTTTTAATCTCCACAGCGTATTAGATATATAATACGTTCATAGTGACCTTGTTCCTCAGCTTTTTAACACTCTGTCACCGCAACTATAGAATCTTTAATTACTTTAAGCAATTGATCGAGGTTCTCACTGCTTATACTTAATGGCGGCATGATGACTATGACGTCTCCGAGAGGTCTGATAAAGACCCCTTTCTCCCTTGCACGGTATGCAACGCGCCATCCCATCTTCTCTGCCCAGGCATAAGGCTCTTTTGTCTTTTTATCTCTTACCAGCTCTACACCTGCCATTAATCCTATGTTCCGGACATCTCCAACATGCTGGAGATTCAAGAGGTCATTAAGCCATGCCTCGAGGATATTGATCTTCCCTTTGAGCTCTTTTAATACCTGCTCTTTTTCAAATAAATCGAGGCATGCAAGGGCTGCGGCACAGGCGAGAGGATTTCCTGTATATGAATGGCCGTGAAAGAATGTTTTTAAATCTTTAAACTCTCCAAGAAAAACATTATATATCTCGTCAGTTGCAAGTGTTACCGCAAGAGGCATATACCCGCCTGTTATCCCTTTTGAAAGACACATAATGTCCGGCGCAACATCTTCATGTTCGCAGGCAAACATCTTTCCTGTACGTCCAAAACCTGTTGCAACCTCATCCGCAATCATCAAGATATTGTATTTAGTGCATAATTCTCTAACACATCTAAGATATCCTGGAGGTGAGGTTATCATCCCGCCTGCTGCCTGGATAAGCGGCTCAATAATCATTGCTGCTATTTCGCTTGAATAGGCCTTGAATATCTCTTCCAATTTGTCAAGACATGAAAACTTGCAAATCTTATATTCTTTGCCAAGCTCGCATCTATAGCAATATGGCGAAGGGGATTTATAGGTCTTGAATAAAAGCGGACCAAATGCTTTATGGAATATTTCGATACCCCCAACACTTACAGCGCCTATTGTATCGCCGTGGTAGGCATTGTTTAGTGAGACAAAGGCATTCTTCCCGTCTATTCCTTTATGCCTCCAGTACTGGAACGCCATCTTAAGGGCAACCTCTACAGCGGTTGAACCGTTATCAGAATAAAAGACCTTAGAGAGCTCATCACCCCTATTCCTTTCCTTGGCAAAAAGGGGGTGGGGGGGCAGTGATTTTTGAACTATCTGAATAAGTTTTTCTGCTAATCGTACTGCTGGGACATTACTCAGGCCGAGTAGTGTGCTATGGGCAATGCTGTCAAGCTGTTCCTTTATCGCATCGTTTATCTCTTTCTTTCTATGTCCATGGATATTTACCCAGAGGGATGAGACTCCGTCAAGATACCATCTGCCGTAAATGTCCTTGATAAAGCAGTCTTTACCCTCGGAAATAATTATTGGCTTCTCCTCGAGCCATTCCTTCATCTGAGTAAAAGGATGCCAGATATATTTCCTGTCAATCTCCTCAAGTCGAATATTTTCTTCAAGGATTCCCATTATTTTTTCTCCTAAATAGAGTCTGTTTATAAATTCAGTTTGTCCGCATGCTCTCCCTTTGGCAAAGGGGGATGGAGGGGGATTTTAAGGATATATGCTTATTTATTATCCATAAAATCTCTCCTTGCCCCTCTTTTCCAAAGAGGGGGATAATGGGGAGTAGACCCCGAAACATTCTGGGTTATCTATTATTCCTCTCCCGAGAGGGGACGTGTAATTTTGCTATAAATATTCTCTCTATAGCTGCATAATCTTTTATCACGGAGATATTTATAAAGCCTGCATCCCCGGCCATTTTTCTGACTGCATCTGCCTGATTGTTGCCGAGTTCAAACATAAGACAACCACCCTCTTTTAAGTAGTTTTTTGCCTCAGGGATTATAGCTCTGTAATAATCAAGACCGTCTTCTCCACCATCAAGCGCTTCTAAAGGCTCCCAATCTTTAACTTCGGGCTGTAAACTTTTTATATCATTCCTTCTTATGTAAGGAGGGTTTGAGATGATCAAATCAAATTTGAGATTTGAGATTTGAGATTTGAGATTTTTCTTTATCGGATAAAACAATGAACCTTTCATAAAAGACACATTTTTTATCCCGTTTAACTTTTCGTTTTCCTTTGCATATCCAATTGCGGTCTCTGATGTATCAGTGCCATAGACCTGCGCCTCAGGAAATTCTTTGGCAAGTGCAAGAGCCAAACAACCACTGCCTGTACAGAGGTCTAAAATTTCAAATCCCCCCATCCCCCCTTTGCTAAAAGGGGGGGAGGGGGGATTAACTCTTAATGTCTTTATTGCTTCTTCTGCTAGCAATTCTGTCTCGGGCCTTGGTATAAGAACACCTTTGTCAACCTTTATTTTTAAACCAGAAAATTCTGTGTATCCTAGGATATATTGCAGGGGCTCTCTTTTTATCCTTCTTTGCAGTAATGCGTCTATCCTTGAAATGGTATCCTTCGGAATCCAGCGATTGTCTCTATAAATAGTCAATCTGTCTATCTCCAGACAATAAGATATTATCAACTCTGCCTCTCTGGCAGCATCTTCAATGCCAGCCGTTCCAAGAAGCTTTCTTGCTTCTTTCAATTTATCGAGAGCGTTCATGTCCTGTTTGTATTTTTATAACCAAATCTTTGTAAATACACCGTGGAGCTTCCTGGCCGGGAAATTATAGAACTGGATAAATGTCGGCGTCAGCCTCTTAATCAAAGAGAAAATCTTCCAAATAGGATTTTTTGTGGTAATATCTTCGAGGCCATAGAAGACAACCCTCTCTTCTATCTTTGCTTCCCTCATGATTTCTTCTACATCTATTATTTCCATGTATCCCATCTGTATCTCGAAGACTCTGAGGCCTTCTGCAAGGTTTTCCTTAAAGAAACCTGTTATGCCAAAAGGGTCATCTCTCTTGATGATTGAAACAAATATATTATTTTCGTAGAGAATGCCGTGAAAGAACATTGTCTGCGTAACATAAAAAGGTATCTCATTTGTATCCCTTATGAGGAATAGAGCGGTGCCTTTAAGCTTTTCATTAGTTGCGTGTACCCGCATAAACTTATGAAGGAACTCATCTAAAGGCATAAAATCTATCATCCGGTAAAGTTTCTTCTGCCCTTTTGTATAAAAAATTATCATTGCGAGGGGGATTGAAGCAAGTATTAGGGACCAGTAGCCGCCGTGGGGTATTTTATAGAAATTGGCGCTAAGATAGGCCGCATCGATAACTGTAACAAAAATAGAAACGATTGCGAGCATCTTCTTTCTCTTAAGATAAAAAATCAAGGTCATAAAGATTCCAGTTAGAACCATTGTCCCTGTAACTGCAAGGCCGTAGGCAGCAGCAAGACGGCTTGACTCCTTGAATTCCACCATTATGAAAATGACCGCAGCAAGCAGAAACCAATTGACCGAACCTATGTATATCTGTGATTTCCTTTCGATTGAGGTGTAATCCACCTTGAACATCGGCATTAGCCTTGTGGTTATCCCCTGGTAAACCATTGAGAATGTCCCGCTTATCATAGCCTGTGAAGCAATGATAGTAGCAGCGATGCTTAAAAGGAGGAACGGTACATAGAGGTTTTTTGCATAGTGGAATACCATCTCAAACAGGATATTCTTTGCCTCGGGATGCTTTAATAAAAATGCTCCTTGCCCTAAATAATTAATAATGAGCGCAACAAATACCCCTGCCCATGCATGCCTTATTGGTCTTGCTCCGAGGTGTCCCATATCCGCATAAAGGGCCTCCCCACCTGTGGCACAAAGTATTATCTCGCCGAGGACAATAAACCCTGCCAGACCGTTTCCATAAAGAAATTTTAATCCGTAGTAGGGGTTCAACGCCATGAGCGCTTCCGGCGCATCTGAGATTGCGGCTATTCCAGACAATGCAAGTGATAAAAACCACACACACGTGATAGGTCCGAATGCGCCTGCTACCTTTTCTGTCCCCCTTTTCTGGAAAGCGAAAAGCAATATAGCAATAAGCATAGCAATAAGGATAACGGAGGTCGTGGAAAGACCCTCAAGACCTGGTATCAGAACAGAACCCTCTACCGCGCTTAGTATACTGATGGCAGGGGTGATTACACCGTCACCAATAAGAAGTGAAACTCCTATAATAGCCAGTAGAGTTATGAAGCCAACACTTTTTTTAGAGCGGAGAAGCGGCTGAAGTATCTCTTTAAGCACAATCTTACCACCCTCACCCCTTATGCTTAAGCTCATAGCAAGCCAGGCAAACTGTATTGTAACAAGGACTACCAGCGTCCAGACTATTAATGACAGGACGCCGAGAATATTGTCATTTGTGTGTTCAAGAAGCAGGAATACTACTGTTACTGTATATATTGGACTCGTGCCAATGTCACCAAAAACAAGACCGAGCGCTTTGATTATACCCTTTGTTGAGATATTCTTCTCAGACATTATTTCCTTCTATCACTTTAATCAGAAAATCCTCCAGTTTATTTTATACATGGCAGGAAGAGTTAACAAGAGAAATCAGAAACATTTAAAATTCAAGAGGCTGTCACAATCATTACAAAACCGATAAACATCAATAAAGCCCCTAAGAGCCTTTCTCTTATGTTCTTTTCCCTGAAAAGAAAGTGTCCATAAACTACTCCTATTATTAGACTTGTCCTTTTCACGGATATCATGTATGCAACCTTTGTAAGGCTTATCGCGATCATATGGGAGGCTATCATTACTGAATAAAAAAAGCCCGGAAGTAACAGACCTTTAAATTGTCTTCCCAATATGAAACTTTTCAGTTCATCTCTTCCCAACCATAAAGCTGCTGGAGCAAAGACAATGATTACTGCTATAAAATATGTAATACCGAAAAATAACGGAGATGAATGCTCTATCGCCATCTTGCCCAGAGACGATGTAATACTGTAAATCAGGGCAACGCTTATCATAAGAACCGAACCCTTTTCTTTTGTTATAGCTTTAAAAGGCTGAAAGACGCCCCTTCGCATTTTGTGTAGATTCAGCGCGTAGCTTCCTGCAGCAAGAAAGATAATACCGATACTGCCATGGAAAGATACTTTCTCTCCTATTATCAAATAAGAGACGAGGATTAAAAATACAGGCGTAAGGGAAAGGAACGGGAGCGTCAGGCTGAGTGGAGAAATCCTGAGCGCCTTTATGTAAAGGATGATAGCTATTATCTCTAGAGGCAATGCAAGCGCAAAGGCTTTATAAAACTCGATATCAAGCTTTGGCATAGGTACAAAAATCCAGAGGAGCAAAAGTAGAGGCATCGAAAAAAGAAGTCTGAACCATGCCGCAAGGTATTCATTATTAATGTGAGCAAGCGCTTTTTTAGTAAGCGCGTCACTTGTTGCGAGTGTAAAGGCTGAAATAAGCGCTAAAAAGACCCATGTGTAGGGCATCTATAAATATTACTTAAATGGAAGAACTTTATTCAAAAAATATGCGTCAGGGCTGTTTAAAATTATATGCGATTGACAAAACAAGATTTTATATAGTATAAAATTAATCTCCGGGCGGATAGCTCAGTTGGGAGAGCGCAGCCCTTACAAGGCTGAGGTCACAGGTTCAAGCCCTGTTCCGCCTACCAACCATTTTTGCCAGAGGCAAAAAAGGAGTTATAAGTTAAAAGTTAAGAGTTATGAGTTAAAAAAACACACATTCCTTTCCACTTCTTACTTTAAACTTTAAACTTTAAACTTTAAACTTTAAACTTGGAACTTTAAACTTGGAACTTTAAACTTGGAACTTGGAACTTGGAACTTGGAACTCAAAATTTGCTGTGCAAAATTTTGCTGGGGTGGTAGTTCAGTTCGGTTAGAACGCTGGCCTGTCAAGTCAGAGGTCGCGGGTTCAAGTCCCGTCCACCCCGCCAATCTTCCCTTTTTAATCATTTTTTCGTATAGCTCACCAGCAAGATAGATTATCCTTGCTTCATCCCATTCTTAGTCACTAACATGGGATAAGGTAAATCTCATTGAAGGGAAGATAACCCTTGATGGTTGTATTGGTATTTTCGCGATCTCTATCCTTATTTCTATATTACCCTTCATCTGTTGTCTGATTGTTTTCTTTCATAATTAGACAGTTCAGTTAGGGGATTTGTTCCTCTAACAGCTTACAGGTTGATTAGTGAAATTATAAGGCAATTAAAGTCTTAATCCCCGGCCTCCCATCCATGCTTACCTATCAGAGGCACAAATACGCATGGGGTATGGTAGTACTCCAAAAGTTTACCCTTTGATTTTCTGACCTTTAAAAGTTGCTGTGAAAAACGGTCTCCGACAGGGGCAATTATTATGCCTCCTTCAGATAGCTGTTCTATAAGAGGATTTGGAATTTTTGGACAGCCTGCAGTTATTAGAATCCTGTCAAACGAAGATTCCTCTGCCCATCCTATAGTTCCGTCGCCGACCTTAATATGAATATTATTGTATCCAAGTGAATGTAATCTTTCTTCTGACCGTTTGGCAAGTACTGTAACGCACTCTACTGAATAGACTTCTTTAGCAAGTTCTGCGAGGATTGCTGTCTGATACCCTGAGCCTGTTCCTATCTCTAATACCTTTTCATTCCCTTTGAGTTCAAGCAGCTCTGTCATGATGGCGACCATATAGGGCTGTGAAATAGTTTGACCTTCACCAATCGGAAGAGCCATATCTTCATAAGCCTTATTTTGCATTGAGTCGTCAACAAAAAGATGTCTTGGAACTCTTTTCATTGCATTAAGCACGAGCTCGTCTTTGATCCCTCTCGAGATTAGTTGAGTTTTTACCATGAACTCTCTTAATTCTTTAAAATCCAAAGCAAACTCCGTAATCTTCTGTCATTCTGGCTTGTCCAGAATCCTTCTTTTGAAGAAAGATTCCAGACAAGCTGGAATGACATTTAAGATTATAACTTTTCTATATCTATGTAAGTCTCCTCGCTATGGCCCTCGCAGCTACCAACCCGGAAACGGATGCCTGTATAAGCCCTCTGCTTACACCCGCCCCGTCACCTGCTGCAAACAGGTTATCTATCTCAGTCTCAAGGGATTCTGTTAATTTCGGGAGCATCGAGTAAAACTTCACTTCAGCCCCATATAGCAAGGTGTTTCCTGAATTTACACCAGGGGCAATCTTATCAAGCGCCTTGAGCATCTCAAGGATGTCAGAAATATAACGATAAGGTATAACAAAACTTAAATCACCTGGTGTTGCATCCTTGAGCGTTGGCTGTATACCTCCTTCTAATATCCGCTCATGCGTTGATCGCCTGCCCTGCTGTAAATCTCCAAGACGCTGAACAATCACACCCTTGCCGAGCAAATTCGCAAGCTCTGCTATATATCTTCCATACAATATTGGTTCGTCAAATGGTTCCGTGAAAGATGTGCTGACTAAAAGTGCGAAGTTTGTGTTGTTTGTTCTCCTGTTTGCATAGCTGTGGCCATTGACTGTCCAGATACCCTTCAAATATTCCTTCACAACCTCACCATATGGATTTACACAGAATGTCCTTACCTTATCATTGAATTTTCTCGAATGGAATATCAGTTTTGGTTCATAGGTTATTTTTGTGAGGGGTTCAAATACAGCAGCCGGTATCTCAACCCTTACGCCTATGTCAACAGGGTTTTTCAGGAGTGTTAGGTGTAGTCTCCTTGACTCTCTCTCAAGCCACCTCGAACCCTCACGTCCTGGCGCAAGGATTACGAATTCGGAATAAAGCTTTTTGCCGTCCTTAAGCCTTACACCTACAGCCTGCCCTTTTTTTGTAATAACCCTTTCGGCTTCTGAACTGAATATACTCTCTACCCTCTTATTAAGCGTCTCCTTAATATTTTTAAGCACTGTCTTGCACCTGTCAGTGCCTATATGTCTTATCTTTGAAGGTATAAATAGAAGATTATTTTCTGACGCAAGCCTTTCTATTTTATGTACCTCTTCTCTATTGCCTCCGTATGTTTCTTTTGGTGCGCCGTATCTTACATAGATTTCATCCACAAAGGTTATTAGAGATTGTAAAGTATTGATGTCTATATATCGGGAAAGAAAGCCTCCGACTTCCGGAGAAAGGTTTAATTTCCCATCACTGAAAGCCCCTGCGCCACCCCATCCACTGAGAAGCGCACACTCTGGGCAAGTTGCGCATGAAATCTCCTTTACTTTCATCGGACATATCCTCTTGTCTATGTCTTTGCCTTTTTCAATGATAAGAATCTTTGCGTCTTCTTTCTGATTGAGCAGCTCGAGCGCAGAGAATATGCCGGCAGGGCCAGCCCCTACTATTATGAGGTCATATTTTTTCATCGTAAAAATATATCTAATGTCGCAGAACTTTTCCTCGATCTATGCATTTTCATTTCCCCTTCTTCACACATTAAATGGCCATCTTTTTTTCAAAAATTCCAAAGCCTCATAATTTGTAAGGTCAAGGTGGATAGGGGTGATAGAAATATAGCCGGTCTGAATGGCTTGAATATCCGTATCCTCGCCATGTTCCCAGTAAGGTTCTCCCCCGCCAATCCAGTAATATTTCTTACCGTTAGGATCAAAGGTTTCTTGTATAGAATTGTCATAGACACGTTTCCCCTGTCTTGTGAAGTTAATCCCTTTGATGTTATTAATTTGAACATTTGGGATATTTACATTTAGAAGCGTATCGTAGGGAAGGGACTTTTCGAGGATGTATTTTCCGATTTCTATAGCGATTCTTGAAGCGGTATCAAAGTGTAAATGGGCTGAAGACTGTTTTTTAATATCTAAAGAAATGGCAAATGACGGTATTCCCATTATAGTACTCTCTATAGCAGCTGAAACAGTGCCGGAGTATGTGATATCATCTCCCAGATTGGCGCCTTTATTGATGCCTGAGACAAGAAGCGCAGGCCTTTCAGAGAGAATCTTATTTATTCCTATTGCTACACAATCTGTTGGTGTGCCATTAATACAATAGACATGTTCCATGATTTGTTCGACATTAAGCGGACGGTGGAGTGTCAATGAATGGCTGGCTGCGCTTCTTTCCCTGTCTGGAGCGACTATATATGCATCACCAAGTTCCTTCATGGCATTGAAGAGAGAAAACAGCCCGGGTGAATTAACTCCATCATCATTTGTAACAAGGATAACTGGCATTAAAACTATTTTATCAGAATATGAAGTTGTTGTGGTATCATAATAACAACAATTGATAATCTCTTCTGTGCTTGAAGAAAACATTTAGGTGAGGAGGTGTTAGATATTAATAAAATAAGAGATTTATTTAAAAAGGCATTTACTCCTATAACAATAATGTTAGTGCCTCATAGTAAAACCAGGCCATTAAATTTTAAGATTCCCTTTATAGGGATATTTACGTCTATAATATTGTGTTGCTTCGGTATAGGTTATATTTTTTTAATCGCTGTTGATACCTTTGAGTATTATAAAATGAAGGAGAAGTTGAATTACTATTCGCAGGAGTTTTTAGAACTGAACACTACAATATTAGCATTAAAAAGGGCTGAAAATGAATTTAAAAGATTGTTTTCTTTTGGCTCTAAAGAGAAGATCATAGAAAATATTAATACATCAGATAGTGGATCAATTGATATAGAAAATTTAAAGCAACAGATTAAGATAACAATAGAAACTGTTGGAGAAATAAAAGATTATTTGCATACCCAGCGGGACATTTATATGGCAACGCCAAAGGGATTGCCTGTAGAAGGTTATATTTCTTCTGATTATGGCATGAGGAACCATCCGATGAGCGGAGAAAAAGAATTCCATTCTGGCTTGGATATATCAACAAGCCCCGGAACTCCTGTAAGGGCTACAGCAGATGGAATAGTAAGTTTATCAGGATGGAGTGGGGGTAATGGAAACTTTGTTGTATTAGAACATGGGCATGGTTTTTCTTCATTCTATGCCCATAATAGAATGAATACAATGAAAGTAGGGCAGAAGGTCAAGAGGGGTGATATAATTGGGCATGTTGGTTCCACAGGGAATTCTACAGGACCTCATGTGCATTATGAGATATGGAAAGATGGTGTACATGTTAATCCTATTAAATACATAAAAGGGAGGGCGTAATGTTCATTAAAAGCACTGAAAAACTAGAATCTTTTATAGGATCAAATTCGAATTTTAAAGGCGATATAGATACAAAAGGAACCTTGAGACTTGATGGTACTATGGAAGGGAATGCGAATGCTGATCAGATTATTATTGGTGAAAAGGCCTTTCTGAAGGGTAGCGCTATCGCAAGAGGTATTATTGTTGGCGGAAGAGTTGAAGGTAACCTGAAGGCTAAGGAGGTTGTGGAAATAAAGTCCAAAGGCCAGGTAAACGGAGATATATTTACAAGCAAGTTGACAATTGTCGATGGTGGTATATTTGAAGGCAGGTCTTCTATGCAGAAAGACGAATCAAAGGTAGTAGAGTTTCAAGCAAAAGAGGGATTAGTTTAATAGCCTTCTTCTCATAGTTTTTTCGTTTTTTCAAAAATATCATGAAAATAAAGGCTTCGGGTCCCCCAGAAAGGTAGGGAATGGCCTTTTAAAGCCTTTGTCTATTGCTACTATGTCCGGATGAATAGTCGCAGTATCCCATGATACTGACGTCCGAATAAAAGTTCCTGCCGTCCCCCCGTCTCCTACTAACATCAAAAACAGATACAAAATCATCGACTTGTGGCTGAGACGGTGCCTCATAAGAGTTTTTGATGTTGAGCCTTTAACCGAATAGACTCTATTTAGAGTCTATTTATAAACTCAGTTTGTCTGCACGCTCCCCCTTTGGCAAAGGGGGATGGAGGGGGATTTTAAGGATATATGCTTATTTATTATTCATAAAATCTCCCCTATCCCCTCTTTTCCAAAGAGGGGGATAATGGGCTGGGTCAAAAGACAATTTATAAACAGAAGTAAGAATTGAATTTATTGTTATTGTGAGGTATTCTATTAAACTAAAAATCGTTAAGGGGAGGGTATTTTAATGGCAAAGAAAGCAGTCAAAAAATACGTTTACTTTTTTGGTAGCGGAAAGGCTGATGGAAAAGGAGATATGAAAGACCTTCTCGGAGGAAAAGGCGCTGGACTTGCAGAAATGACCAATCTCAAAATTCCGGTTCCTGCAGGTTTTACTATCACTACTGAAGCCTGCAATGAATATTTCAAGGCCGGGAAAAAATATCCTCCTGGGTTGTGGGAACAGGCGCTTGATAATCTAAAAAAAGTAGAAAAAGCAATGGGGATGAAATTCGGTAATTCTGTAAACCCGCTATTAGTTTCTGTCCGCTCGGGAGCTAAATTTTCCATGCCAGGTATGATGGATACCGTTCTCAACCTCGGGCTTAATGAGACAACAATAGATGCGCTTATTAAGAAGACAGAAAATGAACGTTTTGTATACGATGCATACAGAAGGCTTATTACGATGTTCGGCAATATTGTCATGGGTGTTGACAGGCAGAAGTTCGAAAGAGCTATTGAAGAGATGAAAGATAAGAAAGGAATTCATCTTGATACAGATCTTTCAACTGATGACCTCAGAAATCTTGTTGAAGAATTTAAGATTATTTATAAAAGAACCACAGGGGAGGATTTTCCAATAGACCCATTTGAACAGCTCAAAAGGGCAATAAATGCAGTATTCGGTTCATGGTTTGGAGACAGGGCTGTGAAATACAGAAGGTTGAATGATATCCCTGATGATCTCGGTACAGCATGTAATATCCAGGCAATGGTATTTGGAAATATAGGTGATAATTCTGGCACAGGAGTTGGGTTTACGAGGAACCCTTCCACAGGCCAGAAGAGGTTCTTTGCAGAATGCCTTATAAACGCACAAGGTGAGGATGTGGTTGCAGGCATCAGGACTCCTCTTCATATAGAAGAGCTAAGGAAGAAACTTCCAAAGGCATATAGTGAGCTTGATAGAATATACAAAAAGCTCGAAAAGCACTATAAAGATATGCTGGACCTAGAATTTACTGTTCAGGAAGGCAAGCTCTATATGCTTCAAACAAGGGTTGGGAAAAGGACGGCCGCGTCAGCCCTTAAGATAGCCATTGATATGGTAAAAGAGAAATTGATAGATAAGAAGACAGCAATATTAAGGATTGACCCTCAGCAGCTTGACCAGTTGCTTCATCCTATGATAGATCCAAAGGCTCAAGTTAAGGTAATTGCAAAAGGTCTTCCTGCATCGCCTGGCGCTGCAGTTGGGAAAGTAGTATTTACAGCAGAGGATGCGGAGAGAGCTGCCGAAAAAAATGAAAAGGTTGTTCTTGTCAGGACCGAGACCTCACCGGAGGACATTGGTGGGATGAATGCTGCACAGGGTATTCTTACAGCAAGAGGAGGCATGACATCCCATGCAGCAGTTGTTGCGAGGGGAATGGGAAAATGCTGTGTTGCAGGATGCGGCGCAATAAATATAAATGAGATTCAGAGATATTTTACAGTTAATGACCTTGTTGTAAAAGAAGATGACTACATAACACTCAACGGGACAACAGGTGAAGTCATACTGGGGGAGGCAAATCTTGTACAACCGGCGCTTACAGGTGATTTCGGCACATTTATGAAATGGGTTGATGAGTTCAGGAAGATTGGCGTTTGGACAAATGCAGATACGCCCCATGATTCAGAAGTGGCGAGGAGCTTTGGCGCAGAAGGGATTGGCCTGTGCAGGACAGAACATATGTTCTTTGATTCAGAGAGGATAAGCGCTGTAAGAGAAATGATACTTGCTGATGATACCGAGGGAAGGAAAAAGGCTCTTGTCAAACTACTTCCAATGCAGAAAAGCGACTTTATAGGAATATTTAAGGCAATGAAGGGTCTCCCTGTTACCATACGTCTTCTTGACCCCCCGCTTCATGAGTTCCTTCCACATACAGATGAAGAATTAAGGGCCCTTGCTGCTTCAATGGAAGTTCCTTTCGAGAAGTTGAAGGCAAGGAATAAGGCATTATATGAATTTAATCCAATGCTCGGGCATAGGGGGTGCAGACTTGGAATAACATATCCTGAGATTTATGAGATGCAGGTTCAGGCTATAATGGAGGCTGCATGCGAGTTGTCAAAACAGAAGATTAAAGTAATACCCGAAATAATGATACCCCTTGTTGGCCATGCAAATGAGCTTAAGATGATGAGAGAACTTACTGTTAGAGTAATAGAGGAAGTCCAGAAAAATTATAAGACAAAGGTCAATTATACTGTTGGAACAATGATAGAGCTTCCAAGGGCTGCATTAACAGCAGATGAGATAGCTGCACAGGCAGACTTCTTTTCTTTCGGCACAAATGACCTTACACAGACAAACTTTGGACTTTCAAGAGATGATGCGGGAAGATTCCTTCCATATTATGTTGAAAAAGGGATACTCGATGACGACCCATTCACAACGCTTGACCAGAGCGGCACAGGGCTCCTTATGAAGATTGGTGTAGAAAAGGGCAGAAAGGTAAAAAAGAACCTGAAAATTGGAATCTGTGGTGAACACGGGGGTGATCCTAAATCTGTTGAGTTCTGCCATAGGATAGGCCTGGATTATGTTAGCTGTTCACCTTACAGAGTTCCTATTGCAAGACTTGCAGCAGCACAGGCAGCGCTTAAGGAGAAAATAAAAAAAGATTTAAGTAAGTCAACTATTTAAGAATCTGGCTGATTCAATTTGCTCCTAATATGGCGGTAATTTTCTGATTCCGGTATCAAGGAGGCGTCTGACTGTTGATAACATCTTATAAACTTCAAATGGTTTTCCGATAAATTCATCTATCATCATCTCATCTTTGGTGATTACTTCATCACTGTAACCTGAAACAGCGATTATTTTGATATCCGGTTTTATTGTCTTGAGAATTTGTACTAGCTCTTTACCCTCCATGAGTGGCATAATGATATCTGCTATAACAAGGTGTATATCAGCAGCAAAATTTTTAAATATATCAACCGCAGCAAGAGGATTACTTGCAGGTATAACATTATATCCATGGGTTTCTAATATATCCTTGATAAAATTCAAAACTTCTTCCTCATCGTCAACTAAAAGTATATTTTCATGTCCTGATACAGAAAAAAGTTTAGGCTTAATAGCCTTAAAAGCGGCTTTATCTGAAACTGGAAGAAAAACATCAAAGGTAGAGCCTTTGTCTATTACACTTTGTACAGTAATATATCCTTTATGATTATTGATGATTCCATAAACTGTGGCAAGCCCAAGACCGGTGCCTTTGCCTTTTTCTTTTGTAGTGAAGAATGGATCAAAAATCCTGTTTATTATCTCGTTTGGGATTCCAAAACCGGTATCGGATATCGTTAATAAAACATATCTTCCAGGCATTATATAAGCCGGTATATCCAGTGTGCCTTTTCTAACCTCGATCATACTGGTTTTGATGGTTATAAGACCACCGTCTGGCATGGCATCTCTTGCATTCACCATAAAATTCATAATAACCTGCTCAAGCTGATTGGGGTCGCCTTCGATAGTAGGTATGCCTTCACTGAGCTCAGTCTTTAATCCTATCCTTTTATCCAGAACACCTTCAAGGAGTTTTACAGAGTCATTAATAACATCATTCAAGTTTAGCGGAAGGACCTCAAATTTCTCTCTCCGTGAAAAACTCAGTAGTTTTGAGACCAACACACCTGCTTTTCGAGCTGAACTTTCGATATTATTTACCCTCTGTTTAGACTCAGCATCCAGATCACTATATTCCTGTAGTAATTCTGCATATCCGAGTATAGCTGTAAGTAAATTGTTGAAGTTGTGGGCGATTCCTCCTGCAAGGGCTCCTATAGACTCCATCTTCTGTGATTGGATTAACTGCTCCTGAATTGCCTTCTTTTCTGTGATATCTCTATGGAACGACTGGACATATAAATCTCCACCAATGCTGATGCCTTTTGAACTGACCTCGAGCAGGATATTGGTCCCATCCCGTTTATAATGCTCTGTCTCAAAAACAAGGGGTTCGCCATTTAGTATCCTTTTCAGTCTTTCTTTATTTTCATCTTTGTTATCTTCAACCTCTAAAAGTCTAAAATGTGTGCCGATCAATGCTTCTTTATAAAAACCATGCATTTCGCAGAACTTGTTGTTCATATTAATGATAATTCCGTTCTTATCAAGAACAACAACACCATCGTTAGCATTGTCAAAAAGCGCCCTGAACCTTTGTTCTGATTCCGTAAGCTCTTTGGTACGTTCCTGGACTAATTCTTCGAGTTGGGTAGAGTAAGTTTTGAGTTGCTCTTTATCCTTGGAAAGGTCATATTCGAGAGAAAGCTCCTTAATAAGAAGTTTTTGATTGATGTACCTCCATATAAATCCAATTATAAAGATGGATATTAAAAATAAATTATTGTTAGCGAATACTTTGATATTAGTGATAGAATTTAGAATAAGTAGAGGTATTAAGTATATGGAATATATAATGGAAGCCAATAATATGGTCATCCTGAGAGAAATGGGCAAAAGACCTATGATGAAGATATAACTAATAATCATTCCTGCATAGTATGTTGATTGATGTCCTCCTGTTGAAAGGATCATTAACTCAATCATAAAGGATGCAATTATTGTGGCTGTGATTGTAATGCTGGTTTGATAATATTTGCTGAATTTTATTTTATTTAAAAAGAATAGCGCAATGAATAAAAGGATACTTACTAATCGAAAAGTTAAAAATTTTAAAAAGTGTTCTGGGATTATTAAATAGTCTAATAGTATTAATAGAGCCATTATAAGAGGAGCAGACAGTAATACAATTGAACCCCATGTTTGAAGTATTTTCAGAATTTCAAATTCTATATATGATTTTTTATTCATAATTTTTATATAATGAAATCACATAATTACTTCATTTTCACTCTCTTCATACCCATATGGTTTTAAGTGGTCTTTTTTCTGGCCATTTGTGAAATTCTAATTTTGGATATCCTAAAGCTAAAGCACCATACACACCTGATTATTTTTTGGTATATTAAGTAGTTTTAGAATATGTTTATCCCTCTTACATGCTGCTACTACATATCCAACATAAAAACTACCGATTTTCTTTTATCAATATTGATTTTGCCATATCTTGACCAGAATACATAACACCTGGTATTCCAAATCCTTGTGTTGTCCAGTGTCCTGTCATATAAAAATTTTTAACAAATGATGGTTTTTTAAAGTCAATGTCAGCAAATTGTGATGGAATACTATCCCATCCATAGGAAGCACCTTTATAATTTAAAGTATATCTGTATAAAGTATATGGGGTAGCTGCATCTTTGTGGATAATATGTTTTGATAGTCCTGGTATATGTTCTTCTATCTTATTTATTACTAAATTAAGAAACTTATCTTTATTGTTTCCCCAGTAGTTCTTGTTGTTGAACGGTACATGGAAATAGGCTGATATTACCTTACTATTCGGTGAAACGCGTAACATAAATTCTTCTAAGTTATTCAAATCTCTATTTTTCGCAGCAAGGTACATATCTTCAATGGAATAATGCGGAAGAAACCATATGTTACTTCCTGGATGTGAAAGTTTCATTAAAGATTTGTCTATACCTAAATACACAATAAACATTGATAAGGAATAAATCATGCTTCTTAATTTCTCTAAAAGTTCATTAGTAATTTTTCTTTTTCCAAAGAGTTTAATAAAAGTTTGTGTGGCATCACAATTTGAAATTACATATTTTGATGGTATAAAAATACTCTTTTCAAGAGCTACGCCATTAACCCTATTGTCTTTAGTCCTTATTTTTTTTACAAGAGATGATAATCGTAGTTCACCACCAAATTCCTTGAACCTTTTAGCTAATGCATCAGATAATGCCTGCATACTACTATCAGGATAATATCCCCCATCGATATGAAATTCTTTATATACTCTTATTGCTATAAAAGCAGATATCAACGATGGTGGTAATCCCGCATTACCCCATAACGGGAAAGAGAGAATAGCTTTTAAGTTATCATTTTTGAAGTACTTATCTAAAAGATATTTAAACGTTAAGCTTCTTATATGAATCAAAGATTTAGTATCAACATTAAATAACGAGAAGAAATTCTTGATGTTATCTTTTTCATCTGAAAATGTTGCTTGAAATTCACTTATCGTTTTATCCATATCATTCCAGAATGATATTTTATGGTCGGGTGTTATAATAATGTCTGAAGGATCAAATCTCTTAATTCGTATTCTATTTTCAATGCCAAGGTCTCTAAAAACCTTTCGTACAATTCCGCCTTCTCTGTACCCCCCAAAAGAATGAGCTGCCGCATCAAAAGTAAACTCTCCTTTTTTAAATGATGTGCAATATCCACCAGGTTTATAATGTTGTTCTGCGATAAGCACTTTCATTCCTGCCTTTGCAAGATAACATCCGCAGACAAGGCCGCTTATACCAGCGCCTATAATTATAACATCATAACTATCTTTATCAGCCTTTAACATTTTTTAGAAATTTCCTGATTTAATAGTGTATTTACAAGTTCTACAGCCTGCTTTACGGTTGTAATGTTTGGAACATCTTCGTCTCTTATAGATATCTTAAATTTTTTCTCAAGTGCTACAGTGATCTCGATAGCTTTAATAGAATCTATTTCCAGGTGTTTATAAAAATTTTTTTCTGGTGTTATCTCTTCTTCATCAAATCCTGAGACATCTGAGATTATTGATATAATTTCCTTCTCTACATTGTTAACCATTTATTCTTAATCCTACTTAATTTATAAATTTCTTTAAGACCAGTGATGCATTATTTCCACCAAAGGCATATGAATTATTCAGAGCTATATTAACGGTATGTTTTCTTGCCTGATTTGGTACACAGTCAATATCACATTCAGGGTCGGGTATTTCAAAATTTATAGTAGGTGGAATAATATCGTTTTTGATAACAAGGGCACATGTAATTGCCTCAAGTGCTGAGGCTGCACCCATTGTGTGACCAATCATCGATTTAATAGAGCTTACTGGTATCTTTTTATAACGAGGCCCAAAGACTTTTTTAATGGCAGCACACTCTGTCCGGTCATTTGACTGTGTGCCCGTGCCATGTGCACTGATATAATCAACATCTTCTCTTTTAATATTGGCTTCAGACATTGCATTTATTATGCAATTTGAAATTCCCTCAATGGATGGCTGTGCCATATGCTGTGCATCGCAGCTAAGACCATAGCCTAATATCTCGGCGTAAATTTTAGCATTTCTTTTTAAAGCACTCTCTAACAACTCTAATACGATAATGCCGGCACCCTTTGCTAACATCATGCCTTTTCTGTTTTTATCAAATGGCTGACATTTTTCAGGTGCAACGGCTGAGAATTGGTTGAAACCTGTAAAGGCAACTTTTGAGAATGGCTCTGAACCACCTGCAAAAATGGTGTCTGCCCTTCCAAGTCTTATTAAATCGAACCCATATCCTATAGCATAATTACCTGCTGCACAGGCAGTAGAGAACATTATATTTGGGCCACATGTACCAAATCCCTTAGCCACAGCAGAAGGGGTAGAGTGTGTTGGCACCTGGAAGAGTAGTTCATTACTGAAATCCGACTTTCCGTGTAGCACCATGAGTTCATTAATTATCTCTGAGGTCTGAACAGACCCTAAAGTTGTCCCAATACATGTACCAACCATTGTATTAGAAATATAATCTCGAGACAAATTAGCATCTATCATTGCAAGTTTTGCTGCTGCAAGGGCAAGTTGTGATGCTCTACTATGCAAGTTAATTTTGTCCTTAGTGATGAATTCTTCGGGTTTGAAATTTTTAACTTCACCCCCATTATGGGTAAAATGATTTGTAGTATCAAAGGATGATACCGGGCTAATTCCCGATTTTCCTTTCAAGAGGCTGTCCCAGAATTCCTCCCAACCGATGCCGATTGAGGAAATAACTCCAAGCCCGGTTATAACAACTCTTTTATTCATTGATTGTTAAAACAACTGATTATCATTAAGCTTCGTCCTTCACACTAAAAACAAGCTCTGCTTCAGATACTTTTTTATCGTCAACAAACGCCTCTGCTGACACAAAGGCACCATTTGGCAAAGATTTAACATTAACTGCCTTTATCTTTAACTGATCTCCCGGAACAACAGGATGTAAAAACCGTGCCTTAACTGACCCGAAGTAATAAATCGGCTTTTTGTCGTCTACTTTCTTTTCTTTCTCCGTAGCAAAAAGGATTATTGCTGTCTGTGCCATTGCCTCTATTATTAAAACGCCAGGCATAATAGCTTTTTCCGGGAAATGACCAAGGAAAAACGTTTCATTACCTGAAACATTCTTTACTGCTGTAACCTCTTTTCTCGGTTCAACTTCCAGAACTTTATCAATCATGATAAATGGAAAACGATGGGGTATGAGCTTCTTTATTTCTTCAAAATCAAGTGTCATTTTGTTCTCCCTTAATTATACCTGCCTAATATAATCGCAGAGTTTTGGCCGTAAGGATCAACTGAAGTTGCAAGGACCGTATTTATATTTTTTTGCCCTGGTATATTCGGCGCATAATCAAGATCGCACTCTGGGTCTTTTTCTTTGTAATTTACTGTAGGAGGTATGAATCCTTTTTTTATGGCGCCAACTGCTGCTGCTAATGAAAGAGCGCCTGAAGCAGAAAATGATTCCCCTACCATTGATTTTATTGAACTTACAGGGATATTGAGAACATGCTCTCCGAAGACATCTTTTATAACCTTCGTCTCCAACCTGTCTAGTCCTTTTGTTGAGTTAGCACAGGCAGATATATAGTCTATATCACTGGGATTAAGGGATGCATCTTTTAATGCAAGGGAAATAGCATTTTTTAATCCATTTCCTGTATGGTTGAAGCTTCTGTCTGCCGAGGGGTCAAAGGAATTCCCGTATCCCATTATTGCTGCCAGTATTTCTGTGCCTCTATCAAGCGCATGTGTTTCATCTTCAAGAACCAGGACAACTGCACCCTCGGAAAGGATTATCCCGTTTCTTCTTTTATCAAAGGGACAGCAGATTGGTTCTGAACAATTTACTCCTGATAAACATTCAAGATTATGAAAACCAAAAAATGTTTCTTCGCAAAGCTCTTCGACTCCACCGGCAAGAACTACATCTGCTCTATTTAGCCTTATAAAATCAGCAGCATATGAAACTGCATCAAGGCTTGCACAGAAGCCTGTGGATATCGTTGTATTGAAACCCTTTATTTTAAAGCGGATTGAGACCTGACTTGCAGGAGAATTTATTACAGTATTAGGAAAATATGAGGGATTTACATATTTTGGACCCTCGATAAGACCCTCACGATCAAATTGGAAAATACTATGAAGGCTTCCGAATGTTGTTCCAATAGATACTCCTATAGAATGTGTGTTCTCGTCTGTAATCTGGAGGTTGGCATCATCTATGGCGAGTTTCGCAGCAGAGCTTATAAGTCTTGTGCTTCTATCAAGAGTGCGAAGTCCCTTCTGACCAAGAAATAAAACAGGGTCAAAATCTATCTCCCCTGCGATATGGACGTTAAAGGGAAATGTATCAAAGAGGCCTATTGTTCTAAATCCTGTTTTACCATGAAATAATCCATCCCAATAATTAACTCTGCCGATACCGATGGGTGAGAGAATACCTATGCCTGTTATGACAACAGTTTTATTCATAACATACTATTATACACCAGTTACGAATTATTTCCTGTTTATTTAGTTATCACATAAAAAACTATAACCCCTGATTCTTCACGCATCTCTGAAATTGCAGAAAATGGTATCTGTGCCTCAGAAAAGATACTCCTGAAGTCTTCTTCTGTGCGCTGTAAGAAACCATCCCAATCTACAAGCCAGTGGTAATCTTGATGTCTGTATCGGCTTGCATCCTTAAAGGAAGTGATTAATATACCGCCAGGGTTGAGTGACTTATAAAGCGCCTGGAACATATTTGCAAGAAAATCAGAGCGCAGGTAGTCAAAGAATCCGACGCTATAGATGATGTCCTGCTTTCCAAACTCGCTCATATTTAATTCATGGTCAAACATCCTTAAGGCATTATATTTACGGAGTTTAACCTGATTTGATATAAGGGGTGAAATATTGGTATAGGATAAACGGTTTGCCGCAAAAGAAAGGGCATCATTATCTAAATCAATGCATGTGAATTTAGCGCCGGATTTTTCAATTACAGGGGCTAATTCAAAAACCTCACGGCATGAACCACAGGCAATATTCAAGACAGAAAGTTTCTGTCTCTTAAGTATTTCATCTCTTAATATCTCCTCAAGTTTCTTTATTCTATTCCTTACAGCTTCAGCAAGCGGTGCATTTAGACAACACAAATCCAGATAATACCCTATGCCTTCAGAAAGGGGTGTGTTTTTATATGTATGCTCAAGTGTTTTGTAGTCACCTTGTTGTCCCTGTGGCCATGTCCGTGCGCGATTTATACAGTAGCTTTTTGACAGCATCGGGTTTGTTTTTTCACGAAATTCAATCCTTGCGTTGCGAATAATATTCTTATCCTTTACCCCTTGTTCAAATTTTTCACAGGCATAAACCACATCATTTAATGCCTTTTCAGTTGCCTTTAAAAGTTCTTTGGGATTCTCGTTAGGGTTGTAACATCTTTTCTCTATAACCTCCAGTTCTTTATTGAATTGTTCAGTTGCCATGTCAAGAAGTTTGGCATATTTTCCCTTCTCTTCACCGATAAATAAGGTATCTTCTTTGCTCTCTTCATAGAAAGCGTTCTCAGAATAAACAATGGTTTTCATATAAGGTTCACTTTCGAGCTGTCTCAACTCCATTTCTGGGGTGTCTAATAAATTTTGCATATTATCCTCCTTTTAATTTAGACTGTTTTTAAATTTGAAGCATAATGTGGAAACTATCAATTCTAATGCTGCAGACATTTTGGAATATATATACTCTGTTACATCCCTTCTGATAATTATGATAACCTTCTCTGAATAATAAAGAGAAGATAAAGTTCTTAATAAAGAGGCTCTTGCAAAAGTTATGGAAGTGTCACCCTGAACCCTTCGCTTACTGTTATTCTGAAGGAGCGATAGCGACTGAAGAATCTCGCTCAGGACAGGCTCCGTGAAGGGTCTGTAACCCCTTGATTGTATGAGATTCTTCGTTTCACTCAGAATGACAGATTCAGTTGTTTTCATACTTTTGCAAGAGCCTCAATATAAAAACATACTAAATAAAAATATTTTAAAAATCAGTAAGTTAAATCACAGTTTTTAAAAATTACTTAAAGTTTGCTTTGGGGTTAATAGAGTCATTCCAGACCACTTTGTCATTCCTGCGGAAACAGGAATCCGTGTGATAAATTCCGCATCAAGTGTAGAATGACAGGTTATATACACCGCGATTCCCCCTCCACTGGCGGGAGGGGGTTAGGGGGTGGGGGAGCTGAACTATTACTCCAAAACTTTGTCATTTGTCATTATTAAAATGTTTGTCATTTGAGGCTCTTGCAAAAGTCTTGAAATTAAAATGTAGCCGCAATCCCGAATGCTTTCGGGATTAGTTTGCGTGTTTTCTTTGTTTTCAATATGTTACAAAACGCAGGCTAAAGCCTGCGGCTGCCAGAATTGGACTTTTGCAAGAGCCTCATTTTATTAGGATTACATAATATATGGCACAATACAATCAGGGAAACCCTGATTTTTCGCATCGAAATACCTTATTAGATTCGCTGATAAATATTCCCTCTCTACTGGCGGGAGGGGGTTAGGGGGATGGGGCACTGAACTATTACTATCTTTTTTTATTGATTAGGTCAGGAGATTTTGCAGTCGTCATCTATCTTTTGTTTTTCGATGATACCTTACATGTTTATATGAATGCCATCTCCGAAACAGCCTCTCGATCTTATCTCTGTATGCCATTGAAATTAGAAGTATAACAATTGCAAACCCCAAGAGTATAGAAAAATTATAATACTGGTGTTTACGAATATAGGAGCCCCCGAGGGTTAAGAGGATAGTTCCCAGAAGTCTTCCGGTGCTGCCAATTACAAGGAATTCTGTTGTGGTTAGGTGTCCAAGCCCAATGATGTAGCATAAAAAATCCTTTGGAAACCCTGGAATAAGAAATAGAAGGAAGATCAGGAATGCGCCT
>Ga0172375_10002522_pt1 | contig 28440 bp, 24 predicted proteins | sample LakKiv1m_FD_114537 | JGI IMG/M metagenome (GOLD analysis project Ga0172375, IMG submission 114537) | Freshwater microbial communities from Kabuno Bay, South-Kivu, Congo - kab_092012_11.1m | ecosystem: Environmental > Aquatic > Freshwater > Lake | place: Democratic Republic of the Congo... | reverse complement strand
TGGGTTTGGGCCCCTCACACGCCCCGATGCACCGAAACGCGCGCCTATGCGCTCTTTTCACTTACAGAAGCCCTCGTGGCGACCGCCGCAGGCGGGCGACGCGAGGGGTTCTGCAAGAGGCTCTATTAGCAAGTAAAGCGGAAAATGGTGAAGTTACGGACATATAGCACCCCCTGCGGTTTGCAGGCTGAACGGCCTGCCGGTCTTGTGCATGCCGCACATGACCTCGACCAGTTTGCGGGCGACGTAGAAGAGCGCGACGGAGTGCGGCTTGCCGCGGGATTTCTGGCGTTCGTAGACGGCGGCGAAGATCGGGTTGTGGAGCCTGCACATGGCGGACGCCTGCCAGAGGGCGGTGCGCAGGGCGGGGCTTCCGCGTTTGGATATTCTGGTGCGGCCCTTCCACTTGCCGCTTTCGCGGAGTCTGGGCTCGCAGCCGGCAAAGGCGAGGATGCGCTTGTCCATGTCGCGCGGGGGCTTGCCGGAAGGCGGGTGGCGGAAGCGTTCCATGTCGCCGATCTCGCAGGCGATGACGCGCGGGAGCAGGGTTCCGAGGCCCTTGACGGAGGTCAGGAGTTCCGCGGTCTCGGGGGCGGGCATGGAGCGGATCTTTTCCTCGGCCTGCTCGATCTGGGCGTCGGCGAAGCGGATCTGGGCGATCAGCGAGACGAGCGCGGCCTCGTCGCCCTCGTTGGTGATGCTGACGGAGACGCTGGCGCGGGCGGCGTCGCGGAAGAGCCGGGCGCGTTCCGCGCCCAGCCTGCCGTGGGAGGACTTGGAGACGATGGCCGAGAGGGTCTTGAGGTTGGCCCGGGCGAGCAGCCTGGCAGAGGGGAACGCCTCGAGGACGGCGAGCGCCGTGGCGGAGAAGAGCTGTCCGAAGACCTTCCCGGCCTCGGGGAAGGTGACGTCCAGCGCGGCGTGCAGGCAGCGCTTGGCGTTGCTCCTCTGGCGGACCAGGAACGTGCGGTGGCGGGTGAGAGACTTGAGCGCGTCCGTGGCGGCGTCCTCGGCCGGAGCGGGGTTGTGCCTGTTCCGGAGCAGGGCGGTTGCGATGGCCAGTGCGTCGGCCTTGTCGGTCTTGCGCCCGCGCACGTCCTTGGCGATCTCGGCCGAGGTGATGATCGGGTTGACGGACTCGACGCGGTAGCCTTTCTCCGCGAGCGCGTGGCGCAGCGGGATCCAGTAGCGCCCGGTGGCCTCCATCCCGATCCGGATGTCTGCGGCTTTGCCGAGCTTCCCGAGCTGGGCGAGCAGGGCGGCGAACCCTGCGGCGGTCTGGTCGAAGAAGCGAGGCGGCATCAGCACCCCGCCGGCCGCGTTGATGGCGGCCACAGCGTGTTTCTCTTTTCCGATGTCGATTCCCACGGTGATCATAGCGTACTCCTTTTCCGGCGCGATGGCCGAGACGTTAAAGCGGGGCAGCCCCATCCTGGTTGCGATATGAGGCATCGTCAGGCGATGGCCTTGAAGCGCGAATCAAGCTATCAGGGGTCTGTCTCCCGGAGGTTGAATCGGGCGTTCCCAGTCTTTTGCCAGGGCTTCGCGCCCAAGGAGGGAACTCTGATGGATACGCCCGAAAACATGATAGTCCGGCATCGCGCCCCTTTTTGGCAACAACGCAGTAAAGAAAAAGAAACAAAAAGAAACCAAACCGCATCCCCGTTCCTGTTAATAAGTTGGCCTTGTGGGCCTCTGATGGCCCCGGCCAACTTCTAAACAGGCGTGCGGAGATGCTTATACCAGGAGAAACTGGTTTCCAATTGTACAAAACAAGGTGGCGTTCCGAATATTGCCCAGCGACTCATGACTGGGCGTGCCGCAGAAATGTATTTCCAAAGCCATTTTGCGGAAATGTCAGTCTTCAACAATTATCACGCAGAAGATGTCACGACATGCGGATGTGGTTACGATTTCCATTTGACTTGCCGTTCGGATTATTACTGTGTGGAAGTTAAGGGGCTTGGCTCAAATACTGGATCAATCATGATGACTGAAAAGGAATACACAGTCGCAAGTGAAGTGCGAGATCGATATTGCCTGTTTGTTGTTCGGAACTTTCAACGCACCCCAACACACTCTACTCTTTTCAACCCCATCGAAAGCTCGCTCCTTTTCACACCACAGACACGTGTAATGACGAGCTATTTGGCTTATCTGTAATCATGGGAGCCTGAAATGTCTCAACTACCACATGAAAACCATTTGGCGCCTTTGGTGTTTGCGCTCAACGACAGTTATTCGATCCGCACTGCTATCCGCAACCTTCTGAAACAGGCCGAAGACCGTCAAAAGCAAGATGTCGGAACCATGTTTCTGGGTGCCGTTCTCCAGCATTTGGTTGGTGCGAAACTGGAGTTGGTTCTCGGTCATGAAGTTGAAGCGCACGGTGCGTTCGTCGCCGACAGCGTGACCGACCGGGCGGGCGACTATTGCGTAGAAGACGTCGTAGTCCATGTGACAACCGCTCCGGGCGAAGCCCTTCTGCGCAAATGTGCCGACAACATTGCACGCGGTCTTAGACCTTTGATCATCACCACATTTCGTAACGTGCCGGTCGCGGAGACGTTGGCTGAGACCGCAGGCCTCGCAACGTGCGTAGAGATTTTCGACGTTGAGCAGTTTGTTGCTTCCAACATCCTCGAACTTTCGAAATTCAAAGCGTCGTCGCGCAAAATGACCGTTTCGGATCTCATCACGCGATACAACCGTCTCGCATCAAGCGAAAACAATCCGGGGTTGCTCATACGCGACAAGTGACTCTTGACTGAAAGATCGGCCAAGTATAATGCAGAAACTTCTCGCTGCCACAAGAAAACCTAAACGACGAACGCCCAACGCCCAACTTCGAAGTTCAGAGTTCAACGTTCGGCGTTCGGCGTTTTGATCGTGCATTCACTCGCCGTACATTTCCGTGATCACGCGTCTTAATGCAGCGGCGTCGCTTTCCGTCAGCGCATCCAGCTTGCGGCCGAGCCGCTGCTTGCTGATGGTCCGGATCTGATCGACCGCGATTTCGGCCGGTTTACCCGCACAGTGGATTTGAACGCGGGACCGCCATCCGGGGTGGACCCGGCTGGTCAACGGACAGACCGTCACCGTCGCCAGCACCTCGTTGAGTACGTCCAAACTCACGACCACGACCGGCCGAGTCTTTGCGATCTCCGAACCGCACGTTGGGTCCAACGCCGCCCAGAGGATGTCGTACCGCTTCATGACCGCCTCCGTAGCGATTTCGTCTTCGCCTTCCCGTAACCGACGCGCGTCTCCGCTACATTCGCAGATTCCCATGGAATTTCATCCAGCCCGTCCGCATTCAGCGCGTCCCACTCCGACCAGTCCTCGGAAGCCGCAGCCATGGCCTTCGCCGTCTCTTCCCACGACAGCTTTGCGTCCGTCTGCCGTTTCGGTCGCAACAGCACGCCGTCCACGCGCTCGACCATGATCGCCGTGTCGGTGAAGGCGTAGCGCCGCAACACATCGGCCGGGAGTCGGACACCGCGCGAATTTCCTATTTTGGCTATTTTCAGTTCGGCTGTTTGCATGGCTCCTCCTGTGATTCGATGTAATTACTGTAACAACATTCGCTTCACCTGTCCATCGCTGGGGAATTGCCGTTCGCGCGGTCGAGCATATCCTCCTTCGCCCACGCTACGGAGGACAAGCAACTCGACCCTTCCTCCGCCGACGGAGCGGCAGAGCTACAGCGCTTCGCACGCGCATCGCGATCCCCGCCGCAAGTTCTGTCGTTCCGGTGCTCTGCCGCCGGAAAAACCGCGCCCGCGCGCACTCCAGAAACGGACACGCGCCTCCCGCACCTCCTCGTACGAATCGGCCTCCGCCCTCGCCACCCCATCACCGCAGTCGCTTGACAGCGGCTTTCGAGTTTGGTAAGGCTATGAGTTGCGCGAGACAACGAAAAGGGGGGGATGAAAACATGCAGCGGCGGACATTTCTGAAAGCGGCGGCAGGGGTCGGGGCGTTTATGGTCGTGCCGAGCCGGGTGTTGGGGCGCGAGGGGCAGCGACCGCCGAGCGAGCGGCTGAACTTGGCGACGTTCGGTCTGGGCTGGCCGGGATGCAAGGACACGGACGCGCTAGCCGACGACAACAACGTCGTGGCGCTGTGCGACGTCGACGCGACCCGCGATCCGGAGTTCCGAAAGAAGTATCCGAACGCGAAATCGTATCAGGACTACCGCCGGCTGTGGGACGAACTGGGCAAGACCCTCGACGCGGTGATCGTCGCAACACCCGACCACACGCATGCGGTGCTGGCGATGGAAGCGATCCGGCGCGGCAAGCACGTCTACTGCGAAAAGCCGCTGGCGCATTCCATCGGCGAGGTGCGCGCGCTGATGCGGGCCGCGCATGAGCACAAGGTGGTCACGCAACTCGGCAACCAAGGGCATTCCTCGAACGAGACGCGCATGTTCTGCGAGTGGATCGCGGACGGCGCCATCGGCAACGTCCACACCATTCATGCCGGTTCGAAGAGCGTCAACACCGGTATCGACCGCATCGCCGAAGCGCGCGCGGGCGCGCCGGTGCCGTCCAATCTCGACTGGGAGTTGTGGCTCGGCCCCGCGCAGTTTCGGCCCTACTCGCCCGCGTACGTGCCCTACATCTGGCGCGGCTGGGTGCCCTTCGGCAACGGCACGCTCGGCGACTGGGCGTGCCACGTGCTCGGTCCGTCTTTCCGCGGCCTCGATCTCGGCGCGCCTTCGACCATCGCGGCCGAGGTGAAGGACTATCCGCAGGAGGTGCGCGGCGAGGTGTTCCCGCGCGGCGACATCGTGACGTTCGAATTTCCGGCGAAGGGCGCGCGCGGCCCGATCACGCTCAAGTGGTACAGCGGCAGCGAGCCGATCCCGCGGCCGCCGGAGCTGGAGCCCGAGCGCCAGCCCGTAGAAACAGGCGCTTTCGTATACGGCGACAAGGGAACGATCATGTACGGCTCGCACGGCGCGGGCGGACTGCGGCTGATCCCCGAGGCGAGCATGAAGGCCTACAAGCGACCCGCGCCGACGCTCCCCCGCGTGCCGCGCGGCGGCCACGAACAGGACTGGGCGCGCGCGATCCGCGAAGGCGGGTCCTCGTGTTCGGATTTCTCCGTGGGCGGTCCGCTCACCGAGATCGCGCTGCTGGGTGTGATCGCGCTGCGTTTCGCCGGCACGAAGCTGGCGTGGGACGCGGCCGCCGCTCGCTTCACCAACTGCGACGCGGCGAACGCCTTCGTCAATCCGCCCTACCGCAAGGGCTGGTCGCTATAAACGTCCGGGAAGCGCGCCGACCCCGCCCGTGTCCTTGAGCGCGACGCCGCTGGTGCCGAGGCGCGCGGAGAGCATCAGGAGATCGGCGAGCTTGGCGGCGGCGTCTTCGGGCGGCAGGCCTTCTGGCCGGATGTTGGAGACGCAGTTGCGGTCGGCGTCGCGGCAGGCGGCGCGCGGATTGTGCGGAGAGGCCGTCGGAGACGATGATCGCGACATCGCGGCGCCCCCAGATGCGGGCGAAACTCCGCAACGCGTCGCGCGACGCCTCGCCGAGGCGGCGACCGAAGTCGGGATGCGCGAGATAGGTGGCGCGGTCGGAGACGGCGGTGGCGAGACAGCGGCTGGCGGGCGAGGGAAACGCGTCGGCGACGCCCGCGCGACCGAGCGCGGTCTCCAGCTCTGCGGCGAGCCCGGGTGCGTCGAAGGGCGCAAGCACGGCATCGCGGGCCTGCGCATGGGCGAGCCGGAAGTCGAGCACGGTCGCCGTGCGCGGGCTGCCGCCCGTGCGTCCGAGCGCGATGCGCGCGGCGGTGAAGGCACGCAACGAAGCCCAAGGATCCGGCCCCCCGAGCGTCGAGCGCCGAGTGTCGAGCGCCGTCTCCGGGTTCATGTCGCCACCCCTTCCAACAGTTGGCGCGCGGAGGCGGGCGGCGCGAGGCGCGGACCGTCGGTGACGCGCATGCGGTCGAGCCACAGTTCGAACTCGGGCGCGGGACGGAGACCGAGCGCTTGGCGCACGTAGTGGACGTCGTGGAACGAGGTGGACTGGTAGCCGAGCATGACGTCGGCCGCGCCGGGAATGCCCATGACGTAGGTGCAGCCTGCGACGCTGAGCAGCGTGAGCAGCGTGTCCATGTCGTCTTGGTCGGCGTCGGCGTGGTTGGTGTAACAGACGTCGCAACCCATGGGCAGGCCGAGCAGCTTGCCGCAGAAATGGTCTTCGAGGCCGGCGCGGATGATCTGCTTGCCGTTGGCGAGGTATTCGGGACCGATGAAGCCGACCACCGTGTTGACGAGCAGAGGCTTGTAGGCGCGGGCGACGGCGTAGGCGCGGGCCTCGCAGGTCTGCATGTCCACGCCGTGGTGCGCGTCGGCGGAGAGGGCGCTCCCCTGCCCCGTCTCGAAATACATCACGTTGTTGCCGACCGTGCCGCGGTTGAGGGAAAGGGCGGCGGCACGGGCCTCGGCGAGGAGCGGAAGCGTGACGCCGAAGCTGCGGTTGGCGGCCTCGGTTCCGGCGATGGACTGGAAGACGAGGTCGACGGGCGCGCCGCGGCGCATGACTTCCAAAGCGGTGGTGACGTGCGCAAGGACGCAGGACTGCGTGGGGATCTCGTGGCGACGGATCAGCTCGTCGATGAGGCGCAGAAGCGTCTCCATGGCGGGCACGCTGTCGGTGGCGGGATTGATGCCGATCACGGCGTCGCCGCAGCCGTAGAGCAGGCCGTCGAGGATCGAGGCGGCGATGCCGCGCGGATCGTCGGTGGGATGGTTGGGCTGGAGGCGCACGCTCAGGCGGCCGGGCAGCCCGATCGTGTCGCGGAAGGCGGTGACGACCCGGCATTTCTGGGCGACGAGAATCAGGTCCTGATTGCCCATGAGTTTGGAGACGGCGGCGACCATTTCGGGGGTGAGGCCGGGGGCGAGAGCGGAGAGGATGGCATCGTCGGTTTCGTAGCGCAGGAGCCAGTCGCGGAACTGGCCGACGGTGAGGTCGGCGACCGGAGCGAAGGCGGCGCGGTCGTGCGTGTCGAGGATCAGGCGCGTGACGTCGTCCTCCTCGTACGGGATGAGCGGCTCCTCAAGAAAACGCGCGAGCGGGACGTCCGCGAGCGCGCACTGGGCGCGGACGCGCGCAGCGGCGCTGGGTGCGGCAAGACCGGCGAGCGCGTCGCCCGCCCGGAGGGGCGAGGCCCACGCCATGAGCTGTTTGAGGTCGATGTGCATGCTTGTCGAAAGAACCGAATGAAGCGAATCAATCGATAAAATCGGTTCGTCCGATTCTATCGATCTCCGCGAAAATCACTCCCCGCGAACCAGTTCGGGCAGCCACAGCGCAATCTGCGGAAAGATCATGATCAAAACCAAGCAGATGAACATGAGGATCACGAAGGGGATGATCGACAGGTAGATGTCGCGGAGGGAGAAATCGGACGGCGACATGGCGCGCATGAGGAAGAGGTTGTAGCCGAACGGCGGCGTCAGGTAGGCGATCTGACAGGTGATGGTGTAGAGCACGCCGAACCAGATGGGGTTGAAGCCGAGCTTGACCAGCAGGGGAACGTAGAGCGGCGCGACGATGACGAGCATCGCGGTGTCGTCCAGAAAGATGCCCATGATCACGAAGGAGAGCTGCATCAGCACGAGGATGCCCCAGCGGGAAATGCCGAGATCAGTGAACAGGTTCTCGATGGCGTGGACCGCGCCCAGACCGTCGAAAACCGCGCCGAAGACGAGAGCCGCCATCATCACCCACATGAACATCGCCGAGGCGTTGAAGAGCTTCACCGCCGCATTGAAGGCCATGTCGCCGCCGCCGCCGTGGCCCCACAGCAACAGGCCGCAGAGGGATCCCACAAAACCGATCACCGCGAAGACGCGCTGACCAGTGAGCATCAGCAGCATCATCGAGGAGAACATCAGAAAGATAATCAGGGTAGGAGCCATGGCGGCAGACAGGAGTTAGAAGTTAGGAGTTGGAGAAAGAAAAAAATGGCGGGGCTAAGCGTGGGGGAGACGCCGCCCCGCCGTAGCATTCGTTCAGCGTTACGTCAGCGTCGCCAACGTCGCCGGAATGCCGTCGGCGTATTCTTCTTCAAACGTGATGGCCTGGAGGTCCTTGCCGCAGGCGCGGAAGGCGTCCTTGACCAATTCGGAGAGCGACTGGAGGAGCATCAGCGCCATGCCGCCGGTCATGATGATCTTGATCGGGGCCATGTAAGGCGCCCAAACCGTGTGGTTGCGCTGGCCGTAAATGACGGCCGAAGACGAACTTTCCCAGCCGCCCCAGACGAGCATCGCCAAGTAAAAGAGCAAGGCAACGCTCGTGAGCGAATCGGCGAGCGAGCGTTTGCGCTTGCCCCAGCGCTCGTACAGGAAGTCCATGCGCACGTGCGCCTCCTGCTGCATGGAGAAGGCGGCGCCCACCAGATAGTAAGCCGCCATGGTGAACTGAGCCATTTCCATAACCCAGATGGCGGGCTTACCAATAGAATTGGTGAAAACCGACCACAGCAGAATGCCCATCATGACGACCAGCAGGTACATCGCAACGTACCCGACGGCGCGGTTGATCCGGTCGACGGTGCGCGTGAAGTGCTGCGATGCGAGAACGACGGCTTTGTACATGGCAGGTTCCTTTTTCGAGAGCCGTCGATTGCAACCGAGTACGACGATTGCAATCGACGGAACAGATCGCTCAATACCGGTACGGCTTACCCGCTTTGACCATCAGATCGTTGTAGTCGCGGAAGATCTGCACAACCTTCTTGGCGCGCGGACTCGTGACGGCGGCCTCGTCCCAGAACTTGATCGCCGCGTCCTCGACCTGCTTCCACTCGGCGTCGGGGATCGAACAGAGTTTCAGCTTGTCGCCCGTCACGCGGCGCGAGGCCTCGCCGCCCCAGTACCAGTACAGCCGCTCGTAGTGCGAGCTGTCCATGCAGACCTTGAAGAGTTCCTGCAATTTCTCGGGAACCGCCTGCCACGCCTTGGTGTTGGCGAAGTAGTGGCCGATCCACGCGCCGCAGATATTGTTCGTGAGGAAGTACTTCGTGGCGTCCGCCCAGCCCACGGTGTAGTCCTCCGTGATGCCCGACCAGCAGACCGCGTCGAGCTGGCCGGTGCGCAGGGCCATCACAACGTCTTCGTAGGGAAGCGTAACGGCGGTGACGCCGAACTGCTGGAGGAACTTGCCGGCCGTCGGGAAGGTGTAGACTTTCAACCCTTTCAAGTCGGCGAGCGAATTGATCGGCTTCTTCGTCGCGAAGTTGCACGGATCCCACGAACCGGCGCTCAGCCACGTGACCGCGCCTTTGCTGGCCTCCTGATACGACTCCGCCCAGATCTTGTCCAGACCGTACTGATAGAACAGCGTGGCCACGTCCAAGCTGTAACGCGAGGCGAAGGGGAAATAACCGCCGAAAATCTTCACATCGGCCGGGGCCTGCATGGAGTCGTCGTCCGACTGCACGCAGTCGATCGTGCCCTTCTGCAGGGCGAGGTAGAGTTCGCTGGTCGGCACGAGCTGGTCGGCGTAGTAGACCTCGATCGTCATCTCGCCGTTGGCGATCTTGTTGAAGGACTCGATCGACTTTTTGATGACGTGCTCGCCGAGGGCCGCGCCGGCGTACGTCTGCAAGCGCCACTTGATGGCGGTCTTCGGCTTCGTGACGACATTCGGCGCGCCGCCCGCCGCAGGGGCCTCCGGCTTACCGCAACCCGCGAGGCCCACGGACGCGACGACCGACGCCGTTCCGCCCAAGCCGACCTTTCGGAGGAAATCGCGTTTGCTCATGGTTGCCAATGCGGGGAGTGCTGCCTTTGGGGTGTTTGATTTTTTCATGATGGTCATCCGTTTTCAGGTTCGACGTTGCTGCGGACGGCGGTTTCGTCGGCCGCACGAGATGTTTTCGCATCCGACGTGCCAATGTCGCCTCATCCCTCGCGTTCCGCTCAAATCGCTCTTTAAACACCGATTTATGGCTACAAAAAGGTCGTTTTTGACGTTTCTCGAACTTGCCGTTCCACCAGGCAAGGAAAAAAATTTCCGGATGCGTCGCGCGAAACGACAATTCTGGCCGAGTCGAAAATGTCGTTTCTTCGTCGCGGTCCCACGTAAATGAAAGACCGTTGTTCGGCCAACAATATCCCTTGTATCGCGCACCCAGAAGCGTGAAGGACGACCGCTATTGCGCGGCGGCGCGCATGACGGCTTTGAGGTAGCCGTTCGCGAAGAGGCGACCGAGCGTGCCGTATCCCGGCACGAACCCCGGTTCGTCGCCCTCGCCCGCCATGGCAGGCACGTGGTCGCAACGGAAGGGCGCGTCGAGGCCCAATTCACGGTAGGTCCTGAAGAGCGCGATCTGGTCGGTCTCACCCTCGTCGTGAAACAACTCCACGAATTCCGCTGCCGTGCCGCGAACGTCGCGCACGTGTACGAAGGCGATGCGCGAGCCGAAGTGGCGCGCCGTCGCGTCGAGATCCGCGCCCATGAGTTTGAAGTTCGCTTGGCAGAAAGTCACGCCGTTCTCGCGGCAGGGTGCCAGCGCGTAGGCGCGATCATACGCCTCCGCCGAACCGAAGACACGCGCCATGCCGCCGAGCGACGGCAACGGCGGGTCGTCGGGGTGCAGGCCCATGCGGATTCCGAACCGTTGCGCTTCGGGCATCACCGCTTTGATGAAGTAGGCATAGTTGTCCCAGACCTGCTCAGCGTTCAACAGCGGGCCCGGCATGGTCTTCGGGTTCTCGGCCAAACTGAAGTAGGTCGCCCGCGCGCCACCGCGCCCCGGCCGCTCGCCCGTGCGATGCCAGCCCGTGCCCGCCATGAAGTTGTAGCAGAGGAGCCCGATGCCCAACTCGGCCATGTTGCCGAGCAGCATCCGGTAGTGCTCCAGCGTTTCGTCGCGGCCCGGCAGCCCGAGTTTCACGCGCGACATGTCGAACGGATCGCCCTCCAGCGCCACCACGCGCAGCCCGGCCTGTTTCAGGTCGGACACGACGCCAGCCAGCGCAGCGCGCTGCCACGGCTCGGGACGTCCCGTCAACTCCGGCGCCACCTTCACGACTACGTCGTCGATGCCCATCTGCTTGCAGAGCGTCCACAGCCGATGCGGCCGCGGAGAACGAATTCGATCAGTTTCATGCCCGCACTTTAACATGATCCACGGCCGATTTCAGCGCGTTTTTCACGTCCGGCCAGCGGGCGCATCCGCTTCATCGACCATGTGCGTCCTTCACGCGAGGCGGAGATTGCGAAGCGTGCAGCTCCGCCCGCCATCCTTGCAGTCCGCCTTATGCCCGTTCAGCGATTTCGCGCACGAACGCCTCCCGTTCCGCCGACTGCGCTTCCATGCACCGCACCATCTGAAACTGCGTGCGGCAGCGGTCGAGGTTCTGCGCCGGACGGTGTGTGCGAAAATAGACGTCGCCCGACAGGTAGTCGGTCAGGAAGCGGATGCCGATGGTCAACGTGATCAACCGGCCCGAAAAGACCAGCTCCTCGATCTCCGCAGGCAGCAGAAAGCGCGCTTCGGACAAATAACCCCGCGCCAGCGCCTTGAACATGGCGATGCGGCTGCCTACCTTGGACAGATCGCGCTCATCCTCCTTGGCCGCCGCCGTGGCCGACCGCACCATGTCGCCGAAGTCGTAGAGCGCGAGGCCCGGCATCACCGTGTCGAGATCGATCACGCAGACGCCCTCGCCCGTGGCGTCGTCGAGCATCACGTTGTTGATCTTGGTGTCGTTGTGCGTGATGCGCTCGGGAATCTCGCCCGCCGCGTTGCGCGCCAGAAGACGGCCGCACTGCTCGCGGTGCTCGGCGACAAAAGCCAACTCTGCCGCCACTTCGCCGCGACGCCCGCAGGCGTCGGCCGCGACGGCGGCGTCCAGCGCCTCCAGCCGCTTGAGCGTATTGTGGAAAGCCGGGATCGTCTCGTGCAGGCGCGGCGCGGGCAGGTCGGCGAGCCGGTTCTGAAAACGCGCAAACGCGCGAGCCGCCTCGTAGGCCTGCCGCTCGTTCTCGATGATGTCGTAGGTCCGCGCGGCCTCGATGAAGAGGTAGAGCCGCCACCAGTTGTCCTCCGCATCGCGGACGTACGGCCGACCGTCGCGGGCCGGAAGGACAGTCAGCGTCTGGCGCGAGGCGTCGGCCGCGCCGGACGCGGCCAGCTTGCCACGCAGGTGCTCGGTCACGCGCAGGATGTTCTCCATCAAGCGGTCCGGCTGCGTGAAGATCGTGTGGTTGATCCGCTGCAGGAGGTAATGCGCCGACGTGCCCGCCAGACTCACCGACACGCGGTACGTGTCGTTGATGTGGCCCGAGCCGTAGGGCTGCGCGTCCAGAAAATCGCCCCACGCCTGAAAATTCGCGAACACGTCCCGCAACTGTTCAACACTGTGCTTGGCTCGTTCCATGACAGACGGAAGTCCTTCGTTCATGGTTGATGGTTCATGGTTGATGGCCTGACCGCTAACAACCCAACAGCCGCTTTTGCACGTCCGCCTTCATGGCGTCGATCAGTGACGACACGTAGTCCGTCAGCGAAAGCGCGTCGTCGCGCATCAACGGGGTCAAGTCCATCGCGAACGTCAGCAGTGACGCCTTGTCCACGCCGTGCGACTCGAAGAACGTCGCGTGCGCGCGGCGGCGCCCCATCACCGCCTCATCGTAACGTTTGCCTCCGGTGATCTGCGAGTCGAAAACGGCGGAGAGCGCGGCGGAGATGTTCGCACGCTCGCTCAGATCGAGCACCGCTTTGCGGTCGTCCGGCAGCCAGTCCAAGTCGCGCCAGATTTCGCAGCCGTAGACCGTTCCCGGCCGCTCCGCCTGCGGCAGGCGGCGCAGCGCGGCGATCACCGCCCGCGTCACGCCCACGTGCGTGTCGTGCTTGTCCGACGGCGCGTGCGTGTACACCACCTGCGGCCGGGTGGCCTTAAGAATCTCAACCAAATCGTCCACCACCGCGCCGTTGTCGCGCGCCTTCACCTGAGCGCTGGTGAAATCCAACTGGAGCATGGCACCGTAGCGGCCGACCATCGCCGCCGTGCGCTGCTCCACGCGCCGCACCGCCCGCATCTGATCGTCCGTACAGTCCGCATACACGCCCGCGCGGGGGCTCCCCGCACCGTTCGTACACGTCACGCCGCAGTACGACTTGTCGGTCCGCCCGAAACACGCGAGGATGCCGTGTACCGTCATGAATTCCAAATCGTCCTGATGCGCCCCGACGCCCAGATGCGTCGTCCGCGCCAACGCCTGCTCCTCCGGCGTCCCGTCCGGAACGAAAATGTCCGCTGTTTTGTTTGTCAATTTCATGGTTGATGGTTCGTGGTTTGTGGTTGATGGTTTGTGGTTGATGGTTCGTGGTTGATGGTTGCGCCGCTCACACCAACGGCAACGAGGCTGCGGCCACGGACTGGCCGACACGGCGCGCCTTTTCGTCGGGCATGAAGACCTCGACCTGTTCCGCCACGTCGGGAAACTGGTCGGCCAAGATGAGCCGCGCGGTCTCGAGGATCATCACGCCGCCCGGCCCGGACGTCACGCGCCCGAGAATCATCATGCTGTCGAAGCCGTAAAACTCGCGATACCACGGCACCGTGTAGCCGAGGAAAAGGCCGATTTTCTGGAAGACCGTCAGGGCCGTGACGTCGCCGTCGAGCATGCGCTCCTGCACGCGCTTGAGCCGCTCGGGCAGCGGCATCTTGGCCGGAAAGCGCATGCCTTTCTTGAGCGCGAGGTGGTTCACCGCCTGCTGCGAAAAATACATCGCGCCCACGCCGGCATCGCCCGACCACTCGTCCGTCGGCGCGTGCGGGTGCAAGTCGACCGGCGCGAAGGCCAGCTCGGAGAGGCGCCCCGTGAGGCAGCCTTTGCGGTCGATGAACCCCGCCGCCTCGCTCGACCCCATCGCTACGCCCAAGACGCCTTTCCGCCCCAACGACATCAGACCGGCCAGCGCCGTCACATCGCCATCGTTGGCCACCTCCACGGGCACGGCCCACTCTTTGGCCAAGCGCAAAAACATTTCCTGAGCCTGTGGATAACGCTCCGGTGGGATCGCCCGGAACAGCGACGCCACCTGGATCCGGTTGTCGACCACCACGCCCGCCGTGCTGCCCCCGATCGCATCCACGCGAGGCAGACAGGTCGCCGCCTTCTTCAACCCCTCGTTGAGTTTCGCGTAGTGATACGCCGGGTCGGACTGGTTGCGCGGATCCCACGGAAACTCTTCGCTGAAAACCACCTTGCCACGCCTGACCGCGCTCACCTTGAAATCGCTGGCACCGAGGTCGAATCCGAGACGGCATCCGTTGGCGCGGTTGTCGATGACCATCTCGCGTTCGTAGGTCTGAGGCATCTCTGCCAGCGGGCGGATTTCGACCGTCATCGGATGGCCGTAGACTCGCTCCATGAACGCCGCGTCGAACCTGCGCTTGCCGTCCTTCGCATACTGCTGGCGGATCCCGTGGCAGAGTTTGCGCGGTCCGGAAAGCATCAGTCGCCAACCGCCGTGCGCCCAGAGCAGGAACTTCACCACGCGCTCGGCGAGAAGGGCAACCTCGGCCGAGTCCTCGCCGCGAGACGGCAACGGCAAGTCATATCGCGCCACGTAACCGTTCTCGCGTTCCCATGCGATCACCAGTTTCTTGCCTCTGGATTCCGCCGCACACCGGATCTGGTGCAGCAGCGTGACCGGCGGACGGAAGTCGCGTTTCAACATCGCCCGCTTCTGAATGCACGTTTCCAACATAACGGCCTCCTCCGTGTTCCCCAACCGTTTCCCATCTCTCATTTGTTCAAGTTTACCCGATTGCGCGATCCTCTTGCGTTCGCAATCCTATTTTCGTAGTATTGCGCACATGGGCAAAGCGATATCCAATCTGCGATTCGCGTACATGAACACCTCGGAACGCCGCGCGTTAAACCTCGAGGAGGTCGGCCTGCCCGCCGTGCCGATGCTGGGATACTGCCACTACCGCAATCCGCGCCCCGACGTCCCCGAGCACTGGCATCCCGGCTGCGTCGAAATCCACTACGGCGTGCGCAACGCGCTGTCGTTCGGCTTCAACGGACGCGTCTATCGGCTCGGGCCAGGCGAGGTTTTCGTCAACCTGCCGGGCGAGCGACACACGGTAAGCGAGCATCCCAAGGGACTAATCCTCTACTGGATCATCGTGCGACTGGATGCGGACGAACCGTCGTTCCTCGGGCAACCGCCCGACGAGGCGACGGCGCTGCGCCAGGCGCTGTTGGGGATTCCCCACCGCCATTTCCGCGGCACCGAGATGATCAAGCGTCTCTTCCAGTCGCTCCATCTGCTCGTCGACGATCCCGCCACGCCGCTGCGCACGCTGCGCCTGCGCACGACCACGCTCGCCCTGCTGACGGAAGTGCTGACGGCGGCGCGCAGCCATACGGTGCCGACTGGCGAGTCGCGCCTCGACGGACTCATGCGGGAAATGCGCAGTCGTCCCGAAGCCGCCTACACCGTCGAGGACCTCGCACGGCGGGCGGGCCTGGCACCGAACCACTTCATCACGCGCTTCCGCAACCAAGCGGGCCTCCCGCCGCGCCAGTTCCTGATCGACTGCCGCATGTGCGCCGCGCGGCGGTTGCTGCGCGAGACCGGCCGTCCCGTGACCGAAATCGCCCTGCGGCTCGGCTTCTGTTCGTCGCAACACTTCGCAGGCCTCTTCAAGCGCCACACGGGCGTAACGCCCCTCGCCTTCCGCAGAGGCGCCGTCGGCCCGATCCGCGCCAGCGACCGCGACGACGGCCAAAGCCCCGCAGACCGCAGGCCGAGGAAAAAGGTCCGTTCATCACACTCAAGCCCAAAACGGCGATGACCCGTTTTGCGGACAAACCGGCGCGAACGCGGACTCGGCTCAACGGATGAGGATCAATGTGCCGCGTCCGACCAGCAAGACGTTCCCTTTGGCCGTGTCATAACTGACAGACCGCTTGGAATCCAGATTGGTCGAGGCGAATCGGCCGCTCAAGCCGCCCGGTGCGCACGTGGCAATTACGTACGGAGAACTGCCCTTGAGTTTGCTTGCGTCCTGAATCTCCAAGACCGAGCCAGAGAGATTCAAGTCACCTTGAACCTGAAGCAAGTCGCAAGTGCCGCCCGACTCCGCGTCGATCAGCAGCGTACCGCTCAGCCTCAGAGAGGCCGCGAGCGTCAGCGTGCCGATCGCGTTGATGCCGCCGGGCGCGATCACACCGGTCACGGCCAGCGTACCGTTGCTGACGGTCCCGCTTCCCGACAATCCGGCAAGGGATTGCGTGTTGCCGTTGAGATCCAGCGTGGCCCCGGAAGCCACCGTTACGACCGTTCCGGTAGGTGTTGGCACCCGAGAACGTCAGCGTGCCGGAACCCGTCTTGAGCAGTGAAACGGCACCTTGAATCGACCCGGAGAAATCGGCATCGGCGTCGTTGCCGCCGACGGTCAGAACCACGTTGGTGGCGGTCGTGTTCGTAACGATTCCGTCGCCGTTCAACCCGCCCACGATCGGGTGTTGAGCCGACAAACTTCAGCGCATGCTGGCCGACCGAGAGCATGCCGAGTTCGACCGAGTACGTCTTGAACGCATCGCCGTTGGCAAAAGAATCGGCCTCCCATACAGCATTCGTCACATCGTCTATCAACAGGGACACGCGGTCGGGACTGCGTCCGGGCCGGTTGGCGGCCTGAAACGTCAGGACATATGCCTGCTCGAAGGGAATGTTGAGCGTCAGTGTCTTTGTTCCTTTTTTGGTTAAGCCGCCGACGGAAGACTCCCCTTGCAAAAGGAACTGCCGCCGAGAAGATCGAGCGTCGTGTTTTGGACCTGAATGTTGTTGTCCGACCGCAGCGACCCCGCCGTCTGCTCGATGGCGGCGTTCGTGAAAATCACCTCGCGCTTGGCGTAGGCGGAACCGCCTTCGATCCGCAGTCTCGCGTCCTGCACCCGCAGCGCGCCGCGGCCGAGTGAGCCGCTTCCCGTGAGTTTCAGCGTGCCGGCGTTGACGACCGTATCGCCCGAATACGGGTTGGAGCCGTCAAGCGTCAGCGTGCCGGAACCGCGCTTGAACAGCGAACCGGAGAAGTTCCCGTTGGTGATCGACGAGTGAATTGTCGCCTCGTTCGTGCCTGCCACGTCGAAATAAAGATGCTCCTCCGCGCCCGCGAAAATGCCATTGCCACTGCCCGTCCCGACCGCCAGTCCGACCGCCTTGGGTTGCACGAAGAGGCGGTTGACCTTGAGCGTCTGACCGGCTGGGTCGAGGGTAGCCACGCCGCCCGTCGCGCTGTGGGTCAACGTGTCGATGATCGTGACGGGCGAATCGAGATCGAACGTTCCGGCCGCGACTCCGTCCCCGACGATGCGGACGTTGGCGACCGAGTTGCTGGCGATCATCTGAGTTTCGGCGGACAAGGACATGTCCGTAAAAGCGGTTGGTGCACCGATCACATCCAGCTCTTTGTAGCCGACGCCGCCGTTCTGTTGGCTCAAGAAGGTGAAACGGATCGCTTCCACGCCCGTAAGGTTGATATCGGCGATGGCGACGCACGTCTGACCGGCCGTTCCCGTATAGCTGACCGTGATGACATTGTCGAACGTGTTGGAGCCCACCATGCGGAAAGCGACTTCGTAATGCTGATTGACGCGCCCGGTGTCCTGCCAACCGCTGTAGGTGGCGACCGAGGAAATATCGTAGCCGGATGGATGGAGAACCGTGTCAAGCGTGTAGACCACCGTCCCGCCGGAAAGCGCATACGCGTTCAGGCGCCCGTCCGACGCGATGGCAGCGGTGCCGTCGGTCAGTGTCTCGAGCGTGCCGTTCAAGTATCCTTTCTCGGGATAAAGTATCAGGGCGGACTCGGCGGAACGAAGATGGGTCTGTAACAGATCGGAGGACGAGACCGTGTAGGCCGTCGAACCGCTTGAATTGGTAATGGTGTACGCCCACGATTCTCCTGTCAGAACTCCGCACCCCGCCAATACCGCCAGCCAGTTACCGACCATTGTTCGTTTGTTCATGGCAATACTCCACCTTTGCCGCATGATCGCGCACACTAAAAATTAATTCCCCGCGCCGCTTGCAACTCAAGTTAATGCAAGACCAGTCAGTCATTATTCAAAAGTAGACCATATCCATTTCTCTTTCAATCGCGCATCGGGCGCATCTTTCGTCTGCCTTTCGTTTGTTCACCCCCATTCGCCTTTTGACAAAACCGAAGAGGGCCCTTATTCTTGACTCATGAACCGAACGAGCCAGACGCCGACGCGTCCCGCGTTAAAATTCGGCCCTTTGCGTAACGGCCACCGTTCTCGTCATTCTCGTGTCCACGCATCTTGATTCGCGCCTTTCCTTCTCATGAAGCTTCTCTTCCTGCGCCTTTCCAGCATCCGCGACACCGCCGCATCCTCCACGCACCGCGTGTTGGCAGACCTCGCGCTTGCCGCCGAACCGGACACTGAGATCGATTTTGCCTTTCTCCCGCCCAAGCGCACGCCGCGCGTTTCCGGCATCTTTTCGAACCGCGACTGGTCGGACTTCGACCTCATTCTCGCCACCAACTCCTTCGTGCTCGAAGCGCTCAACCTCCCGTGGTTGCTCCACGCCTGCGGTCAATCGCCGTGGGCGGATGAACGTCCCGAAGATTTTCCGCCCATCCTGCTCGGCGGCTCAAACGCCCTCGCCGCGCAGTGCCTTGCACGCCCCAACGGCATCGCCGTGCCCGACGCGTTCTTTTTCGGCGAAGCCGAGGCCTCGCTCCCTTGCTTTCTTCGTTGCTGGCGCATCGCCGACGGCAACAAGCACGGCCGCCTCGCCGCAGCCACCGCCGGACTCGACGGCTTCTGGGTCACCGGCTCGCTCCCGGAGAACCCTGTCCGCCAAGCGGTTGCGCGCGGCCGCCCCGTTCCAGCCTCCCCGCAACCATTGTTGGACGTCGAGACCGCCGACACCGTCCGGCTCACCGTCAGCACGGGTTGCGCGTCCTTCTGCGCCTTCTGCTTCGAAGGCTACGAGCGCAAACCCTACCGCGAATTCGCCCTCGACGACGCTCTCGCCCAAGCGCGCCGTCTTAAAACCGTCCGCGGCGCGCGCACCGTCGAAATCGACGCCTTCAATCTCAACACCTACGCCGCGTTGGCCCCCCTCGTCGAGCGTTGCGCCCGTCTTTTCGACACGGTCGCCTTCAAGAGTCAACGGGTAGACGGCATCGCCGCCTGTCCGCAGATCGTCGATCTCGAACGCGCGGCCGGAAAAAGTTCCTACACGCTCGGCATCGAAGGTATCAGCGCCCGCATGCGCGCCTTCCTATGCAAGTCGCTCTCCGACGCCAACATCGCCACCGCAATCCGCGCCTTGCTCGACCGACGCGTGCGCGAACTCAAACTCTTCTTTATTCTCACTGCGCACGAAACCAGCGAAGACCTCGCCGCCTTCGGCGATTTCTGTGCGCGGCTGCGCGGATGGCTCAACATGCCCGGCACCTGTACCCGCGTCGTGCTCAGCTTCGGACGCCTCGTGCGCATGCCGAACACGCCGCTCGCTCACGATCGAATTTTCCTCGACGAAGCCGAATGGCGCTTCTGTGTCGACGGCGTCGCCGCCGCCTGCCGCCGCAACCGCCTCGAAAACCGCTTCGCCCTCGGCTGGCCCGACTATCTCGCCACGCAGCTCCTCGCCGCCTGCGGCCACGAACACGCCGAAGGCGCGGTGCGGCTCGCCTGCGAGGGGCTCTCCTGCCACGGCCCCCTTTCCGGGCACGAAGCCGCCCTGCTCGCCGCTGCGATCCCTGGCCCCGAACCCGATCCCGAATCGCGTTTCGCCTTTGTTCAACGCCCCGTCTCGGTGGAGCACCTGCGACGCCGTTGGGACGACGCCCAAACGTTCCTCGACGCCGGGTACTGTCTCGGCGGGACGTGCGCCGCCTGCGGCGCATGCTCCAATGCCGATGAGCGCCGCGCCCTCACGGAACATCCGCGCGCGCCCGTCATCTCCGACGCGGCGATCCAGTCCGTCGCCCGCATCGAGGCCGACAAGCGCCGACTCGCGCCGCTCTACCGCCGGGTCCTGCTGCCGACCGACTTCGCGGGCCACACGCGCGAATGGGTCGGCGCACGCCTGATGCAGTACTTGCTCACGCGGCATCCCGCACTCGCCGACACATTGCTCGCCGCAGATGAGGCGCTCTTCTCTCTGGGCGACGCAGCCGAGCATCTGGCCGTCCCCGCCGGCGCGACCGTCGTGCGGTTCCGCGCTTGGGAAAACGCGCCCTTGCTCGCCGCACTCGCAAAGGAATGCAACCTTTTCCCAGACAAACCGCTGCCGTCGGCATTTGCGCCCGGCACTTTCGCCCGCGCCGAATGGCAGCTCGCCACGGCTGCCGTTCCGCGCGCCGCCGCGCAGTTGGTGGCCTCCTGGCTCAACGCGCAGCGCCTGCCGCACACCCTGTTGCGCGACGGCGAGGCGTGGCGCTTCGATCTCGCGCCGGCCGCCGCCCAAAAAAAGACCGTCTTTTCGACCTCGGTTGAACCGCTCGGTGACGGTGCGCGCATTTGCATCGTTTTCGCGCCCAAGGCGGACCTCCGTGCCTTGCTCGGCCGCCTGCCGTCCCACGCGCCCCACCCTCATGCGGCCTGCGTACGTCTCGACGTCTGACCGCCCAAACGGGACGGCAAGCAGGTATATAGAATACATATATAAATTTTAATAAAGATTTAATATTTAAAAATCATTTTTATTGACACTTTTCTTTCGACCCCATCATCAGACCAAAAATTTTTTGAATTTTTTGGTTGTTAAACCAGTACTCATGCGGTATGGTATCACTATCGATTGTGCTCGACTCTTTGGTGGTAGGTGATAACTACTGCTGGCGAAAACATTTTGGACACGACAGATTCGTCGTTGATAGAAGGACGCATACGACGTTGTTCTTCTATCGGATGATTCCGTTGTCGGTAAAGGGAGGCATGTCCTTTCTTGCCGATCGTTCAAGTTTTAGCCAGTGGCAAGTGGTTCTTGGGAGATTGAGAATATGAGGACTCTGCGATTGAAACGACTGGTCGAAACGAGCATTTTGCTGGCAGTCGCGCCGTTCGCGGCGATAGTGGAAGGAGCGGACTCTTTTGTTCCTCCTTCTTGGAATGTGGCACCCATGACGAATGGCGCCTATTTGGAGTCGTTCGACATCGATTTGCCGAATTGGGCGGGACTCATAGGGGTGAGTGTTGTGACCAACGCCTTCCCCTCGATGACGGACTCATCCCTGCCGGTTCGGTCCAACGCGTGGTTTGGCGCCAATGCGAAGGTGCTGAAACTGGACACGGAAGGCGGCGTCCTCTCCAATATGGTGGTCCATACGGGAGACGAAAGCGCGGTTTCGTTTGCGTCGAAGCCCGTCTATGTCGATATGCGGGTCCGGTTCGACGCGGTGACCGAGCCACCGAACAACGCGGCGATCAACACCGCAAAAATCGGGCTGTTTGTGTCGTCGGATCTAAAATTGGTGGCCATACACGCGGACGGGTGGTCAACCAACGCCGTGGCGTTGGACACCAATCTTTGGCATCAGGTCACCTTTAAAATGTTGAATGGCCGGTGCGACGTCCTGTTGAACGACTCGCAGGTTTTCGAGGGGCTGACCATACGCAATGTCGGCACGGAGAACACGCTGGAGGGTGTCAGTTTCTCAGGAACGGGACTCATCGACGAACTCTACATCAGCCACGGCGATCCGGCCTTTGCGGTGACGGGGCCGACCGAATCGATCCCGGACCTGCCCGCTGCCGGCTCGAATCCGCCGACCGATGCGCAACAGACCCGGATCAACGCGTGGTTGGGCGCCTATTCTGGAATCACCGCCAGTACGACCCTCAGCATGACGCAGGATCAGCTCAGCGAGGCCTATCTCCTCGGCGAGGTGGCTTTGAGCGAAGGGACGGCCTCATCCGTCGCTTACACGTTCGGCATTTCCAATATCGAGATGACTTCGCCGACCCTGTTGCAGGTGACGGTGTCCCTGACAGCCAACAGCACGGCCAAGAACGGAACCATCAACGGCAAGATCCAGTTGCAGGGCAAGGTGAATTACAGCGATGCCAATTGGACAACGCTTGCCGGCGCGATCACCCCGAGTTACGCCGATTTCACAGATGGCAAGGCCACCTACACATACACGATCCCCTCGGGCGGGTATCGGTTCTTCAGGCCCCTGATCGTTCCGTAAGGAAGGGAAACGCAATGAAACAGACACTTGCATTGACTGCGGGACTTCTTTTGGGCATATCGGCCTCAGCGGCCGGCCTGTCGCAACTGACGCTGACGCTTTCGACGCCGGGACCGGACCTTTACGGGGACGGCACGCCGGTGCTCGTCGGCGAGACCTATTTGTTGGTCTATGTGAAAGAAGGAGCCACGTTCCAAGGCGTCCGGTCAGACGGTTCGCTCGTGGACGCCACGAACAATGTAATCGCCACCAGGGGCGTTGCGGACGCGGGAGCCAAATGCGGGTTCAAGGCGGTCCAATATCCGGCGGGTCTCTACCCGTCGGGCGGCTCGTGGATGATCGTGTTGCTCGACACGCGCGACGCTTCGGGAGCCGTCGGCGGGCTGGTCGCGGCGCAAGGCGCGTCGGCCGGCACAGCGGCGGCGTCCGGGGACTCGACCAGCCTGAGCGCACTTTCCGCATCCGGGACGGGGAGCGCCAGCCTGACGACTACGACTCTGTCCTCCGCGCCCCTCGATACACCGCTTCCGAAGATCAAGGCGCTCGACCGAAGTGAAGATGGGGCGGTCAAGGTCCGTTTCGCGAACTTCAGCGACAAGGCTCTCTATGAGGTGCAAAGCACGACAGACTTGGCCGCAGGCGGATGGCAGGCCGTTTCTGGTGGCACGCGCGTACGACCCATGGCGGCGAGCGTGGTGGAAGGCGCCGACGGCGCGTCCGAAATGCCGGTGACCGTTCAGGTTCCGTCTGCCGACAAAGTTCGCTTTTTCCGCGTGATCGTTCCGAGCAATAACTGAGCGACCGGGCCAAAGGGAGAAAGACATCATGAAAAAGATTTCGCTGTTCTTCATCGTATTTGCCGCTTGCGGTCTCGCACGGGCCGACATTCAGCCGATCACCGGCGCGAACACCGTCGGGTTTGTTTCGGTGACGGCTCCCGCCACCGCCAACACGATCATCACCGTGCCGTTCGAGGCCTGTCTTGGAAACGGTGCGGCGGGAACGTTGGCCGATCTGGTCGCGACGAATGGATTGACCTCCTCTGCGTCGGAACCCGCAAACGCCGATCAATTGGTGGTTCTGACGACGAACGGGACGGATCTGGTGTATTACTATTACTGGCTGAGGACAGACGTTGGCTGGACGCCGACCGACACGACGATCCTTCTGACCAACGGTGCCAGCGTGGCCATTACGCCGCCCGCTGCGGATACGTTTGAACTCGCACGAGGCTTGGGCTTTTGGCTCAAGCGCGTTTCGGGTTCGGAAAACACCGTTTACCTAAAGGGAGAAGTGTCATCCGGCAAGCAGGCCACGCTGATCAACGAAGGGCTCAATTTGGTCGGCATCGCCAACACCGGAGCGTTCTCGCTGAACAACTCGGGGATTGATTGGACGGGCGCCTACGGGACAAACGCTCTCTCGTCCGCAGACAAAATTATCGTGTGCAACGGAGACGGCACGTTCACGCAGTACTATTTCTACCAGCGCGAGAACGCGAACGAGTATTACGCCCAATTTACAAACAAATGGGTCGAATCGACTTCCACCGGACCGGCTTTGCCGAGCGGAACGATTCAGGCAGGGCAAGGCTTCTGGTACTATCGGCGCGGTGCGAGCGCATTCACATTCCATCCGGACGGGGAATAACGGGAGAACGTCATCATGAGAAAAACGTGTTTGGCTTTGTTCCTTGCAGTAGTCGGTGCGGCTTTTTCATCACAGGCCGTGGTGATCAGTTGGGCCAGCGAGGCGCTGCTCAGCGGAACCACGTCCGCGAGCTTGGTCTACGTGGCGAACGCGAACCCCTCCCCCGCCGATATTTTGGGTGGGAGTGTGGTTGGAACGGCATCGGGTTACGCGATCGACGGATCCCTGCTGTACGAGCAGACCACCACGACAGACGCTCAAACCTCGGGCGCGTACTATGTGGTGATCTATTCCGGCGGCAGCGCAATCGGCATCAGCAACGAATCGCTGGCCTATAACGATCCGCTGATCAGCACGGGAGAAATGGACCCGCCGGGGACCTTCCTTGTGACGTTCCCCATACCGGAACCCGTCACGCTGGCATTCCTGTGCGTGGGAGCGGCGGCGGTTGCGCTGAAACGCGGCAAACGGGCGTAACTTCGGTTGGGATTTGTCTTCGAGAAGGCGGCACCGCGCGTTGCCGCCTTTTTTGTTGAAGCGAAATCGTCTGACGCGACTGTCGGAGGTGTGTGGCATGCTGTTCGAGTTCCGAACGATTACACGGGGTCGGAAACGGCGGGCGGCTCGGTTTTCGCTTTTGATATTCGCCGGCGCGTTAGGTCTCTACGCATTGACCGTCGTGCAATGCGCCTTCCCCGGCGCTTCGGCGAACTGGATCGCATGGTGTACCGGCTTGGACGTGCGCGAAGTGCCGGTGCGCCCGATCCTGACCTTTGTGGGACATCAAATAGCCAAAATTCCTTACGGCGATCTCGCGGCGCGCATGAATCTGCTTTCGGTGTTGCTCGGCGCTTTGACAATCGGCTGGGTTTACAAGATCGTCTGGTTCGCAATCTTCGAGTTTATGCGCGAAGAGTCGGCCGTTACTCACGCTTCGCGCAATGCCCGGCTGGGCGGGCTGTTGGCCGCTTGGTCCGTGGCCGTCAGTCTCCCGTTCTGGCAGGCCGCCACCCGTTTCTCGCCCGACATTTTCGACGCGGCGCTCGTTGTGGCGGGCCTTCATCTCCTGACCGTCTACGCGCGTTCTCAACGAAGACGGTGGCTTCTTTTGTTCGGCATCCTGATGGGTCTGGGGAGTGCGGAATCGCCGGTTTTTTTAGTTTCCGTCCCTGTCTTGGCGGTATTCTGCGTGACTGCCGAATGGAAACTGGAATGGTGCCGGATCAACCGCTTGTTCGGCACCGGGGTGGCGGCTTTTCTACTATTCACCGCGACCCATTATCTTTCGGCGCGGTTCTTTCTGCTCTCCCACGGACAACCGGCCACCGGCGTCGCAATCTTGCGGGTTGTCATTTCGGTGTTGCGCGAACAGTTCGAAACCATTTCCTCACTGTTGCCCAAAACGTCGTGGGTCCCGGTCGTTGCTTTGGGAATCGGATCCTCCGCTCTCACCTTTTTTTCCTCGCTGCGATCACTCAGCAATTCGCGGACATGGAGCCTGCTGGCCCTAAACCTCGAATTGACGCTTTCGGCAGGATTGATGCTGTTCAATGCCGGCATGACGCCCTGGGACGTCATGGCCCCCAAGGGCATAATCCCCGCGCTCACCTATGTGTGGGCAGGAATGGGACTGGGCCTTTTGACGGCCTCTTGGCGCGCTTATTCCGTCTTGGACGATCCACGGGAACAACAAGACGTCCCCGATGACGCAGATGACGAACTGGCGGACGGCGAAGATAAACCGCTCGTTTTCGCAGTCAGTCGCACGGCCGGGCTCATGCTGTGGCCGCTACTCGCCGTTGGGATCACGTTTTCCGGGATCTTTAACGGTGTCCGCTTGGTGGCCGACCGCGGAGAATTTGCCGACCGCGCCGCCGATACGATTCTGTCCGGCTTGAAAGGGCGGTCATGGATCGTGTCGAACGGCTTGATCGACCCGCACCTGCTGATCCGCGCCCACGAGCGCGGACAAGCCATCCATCTGCTGTGTCCCTATCGCGCGCGCGGGAAATATTACGCCAACCGTATTCTGCAAACTTTTGTCGCCGATCACGCGTTCTCGGAAAACACAAAACTGCGCGCGAAGAGCATGGCCACCTTCAACTTCCACATGTTCATCGACGATTTGTTCGCGAGCGATGCGGAGATCGGAGACAACGCCGTCTGCATGGGACTGCCCGACATCTGGTACGGTTCCAAATGGGTGCCCGTGCCGGAAAACCTTTTCTACGGCGGCGCGAAAAACGCCACAGCCCTCGACGCGCAACGCCTTTTGCGCGCGCACGAACGGTTTTGGAAAGAATGGTCTCCGTTCTTGACCGAAAGCGCAGGATCGCCCAAACAACTGTCCTACCGCTACCGTCTGGCCTTGCGCCGACACTGCGCCTTTCTCGCCAACAATCTCGGCGTCGCCCTAGACGACGCCGGCTATTCGAAAGAAGCATTCGACGTCTACCTACAAGTAAGGGCGGTCTCGCCGGAGAATATCAGCGCTTTGCTCAATCTGTTCGAACTGGTCTCGCGCGGGTTCCACCCGGAAATGAAAGACGCCATCAATATTGAACTTCGCCACAAGGTCGAAAACCCCAAGGAGCGATACGCGCTGTGGTCGCTGAGCCGCTATTACGGTTATGTCCGCAACTACGACCTCTTTGTCCGAATGGGCTGGGCCTGGGCGCTGTCCAGCAGCCCCGGATCGATCTTGGCGGGGTTGCGCAGTTCTTATTCACTCCAACAGGACGACGACAAACGGGCCGCGCTGTCGGCGATGATGGCTTCGCTCTACGAGATGCGCGGCGATGTAGAACTGAGCGCGGTTGAATACAAGAAAGCCATCGACCGCAATCCGCAGAACACCTTCGCCATTTCCGGCTTGGTCCGTCTGGCGCTGCAGCAGAACGTGGTCGACGACGCCAAAAGCATTCTGAACAAGAGCGAACTCGCCGGCGTATCCAAGCGCTTGCTGCGTCAGGACTGGGCGGCCGTTTATTTGGTTTCCGGCGATTTGGCGCGGGCTCGGGTGATCCTGCAAGAGTTGGGCGACGAAGCGGACGCGTCGCCGATGACGCTCGCCATGCTGGCCATGCTGATGATCGAGCAGAACGAGACGGCCAGCGTCGAAACGAGCGTGTTGCCGCGGCTTATCAAATGCAAAGAGGGAAAAGACTCTTATTTTGTCCATGTGGTCAAAGGCCGTATCTGGCAAAACAAAGGCGCGGCCGGTTATCAAAACGCGCGGCTGTGTTATCAGCGGGCGGCGGCGGTCCGTCCGGATGTCACGGCCTTGCAGGAAGTGATTCTGTCGATGGATGTCGCGTTGAAGGACCAGAAGGCGTCCGAAGCGCACGCGCTGGCGATTCTCCGCCGGACGCCCGGAAATCCGTTTGCAAACTACATCATCGGGTCGATCCGGCTGGAGCAGAGCGAATACGGCAACGCCGAGATGTATCTGCGCCGAAGCGCCGAGGTTTCAAAACCCACAACGGCCGCGCTCAACAATTTCGCACAAGTGCTCTGCCGTATCCGCCGTTTGGACGAAGCCGAGAACGTCGCCCGAAAAGCAACGGCCCGCTCCCCCGACCGTTATGAGACCTGGTCGACGCTGGCGCTCGTGCTCATCAACCGTGGACGCGTGAACGAAGCGGCCGAAGCGCTGGCGAAAGCCTATGCGCTCAACAAAAGCGACTTGCGCCTGGCCCTCGTGGACGGCTTGATCGCCGTGAAACGCGGCGACGCCGCAGCCGCCCAGAAAGCGGCGGACACGCTCAACCGCATCGCCGATCTTTCGGTCGCCGATCAGAAGGAACGGGACGCGTTGCAGGAGGAAATCCAGCGGTTGCGCCGAAAGGGCGGCTGATGCCTGATCGTCACCGTAAAACCGCAAATAATCGCGTTGGACCTCTGAAAAGTCCATGAAAAACAGAACCTTGAACGAAAGGTTTTCTACGCGGACAATAGCGCCTTTCTCGGCTCTTTTCGCTCTTGCCGTCGCGTTTTCCGCGATTGCGGCATCCGTCCCCGTCCCGTCGTTCCCTGTCCCGTCGTGGGAGGGCCGGGAAACTTCCGTCGACGTCCCCTTGACCAACGCCGCTTCTCTTTTCCCCGGAAGGGAGTATCGCGTGTTGCGCATCGAGCTGGCGTTCTTCGCCGCCACCAACACCTTTGCGCAGATGGCGCTCGGGACAGACCGAGACGCGCCGACCGACGCGCTCTCCCTTGCCGAGGCCGACCTCACGGTGGGATGGGACTGCGGCATGTGGATGCTCCGTCCCCGGGGGATGCGCGCGATTTACACCGCCGCCCCCTACAGGGGCCTGATTCCGTGCAGGCGGGTTCTGAAGGCCGAGTTCCGTGTTCGACCGGACGGGACGGCCGGTTCCGTCTCGTTCTTTGACGGTTTGCGCGCGGTGACATTCGCGGATGCGCCGTCTGTCCCCGTTCCCTAGCGTGAGTTTATTTTGTCCTGACAAAAATACGGCAAGACGTTAAGCCGCAACGGGTTGCAGGTCAACACGTTGCGGCGGTTTTTTTGTTCTTATTCTCTGTATACACTGAATTAATTT
>Ga0172375_10002521_pt1 | contig 28441 bp, 23 predicted proteins | sample LakKiv1m_FD_114537 | JGI IMG/M metagenome (GOLD analysis project Ga0172375, IMG submission 114537) | Freshwater microbial communities from Kabuno Bay, South-Kivu, Congo - kab_092012_11.1m | ecosystem: Environmental > Aquatic > Freshwater > Lake | place: Democratic Republic of the Congo... | reverse complement strand
TGAAACGCAAAATCCTCGCACCCCCTGTCGCTAACCGAATACACGGAATCGGGCTATCCGGGAGACTGCTTTGGTGGTATAGTCTTGGGCATAGATTCCTTCGTTCGCACGTCATCTTTGTGGAGGCCTTATGGACAACCGCGCCCCTTGCCCCGTCTGCCGCACGCCGAACGTCACCCGCGCGTCTGCAGGCTCCAACACGCTTGAACTGCACTGCCCCCGCTGCGGACGTTTCCATATCCAGACGCTCGCCGAAACCCAGCTCATGAACAGCCCGCCGGCCTTCCCGCCGATCCACCTCCTGTCAGGCCTCTGCCGGAACACGTGGGACCTCTTCGGCGAGAAACTCCTTGTCACCGTCGACCTCTTCAAATCGTGGGCCGAACTCGACAAGGCCGCCAAGCTGGCGGTCCCGCGCGACACCGACCTGGCCACAAAAGGCGATTATCTGCTCCGCTACATGCGCCGACGCTCCAAGACGCTCGCCGAAAGTGTCGCGTTTTCGCCGAACGAACTCGCCGTCGGCTTCTGCGCCAACAAAAACGAACTGCTCTTCTGCCTCCGCTACCTCGCCGAGAAAGGATGGATCGAGGAAGAAGGCGCCGCCGCGCGCAAAGGCCCCCAGCAGGGACAGGGCGGCGCACCCCTCGCCTACCGCCTGACCCCCGCCGGCTGGGCCGCCCTCGACGCCAACGCCTCTCCCGCTCAACAACCCGTCGCGGCCGTCGCGCTGAGCGTCGACAAAGACGCCGACGCGCTCTGGACGCAGGGCCTTTCCGCCGCCGCGCAGGCTGCGGGCTTCGCCGCCGTCCGGATCGACAGCAAAGAGCACGCGAACAAGATCAACGACGAGATCGTCGTCGACCTCCGCCGCGCCCGTTGCCTGATCGCCGACCTGACCGGCCAGAACCCCCTCGCCTACTTCGAGGCGGGACTGGCCGTCGGACTCGGCAAGCCGGTTTTCTGGACCTGCGAGGAGAACGAGGCGCGCGACAAAAAGCTCAGCCTCGAAACGCGACAGGCCGTGGTCACCACGTGGGGCCGCGACAAGCTCGACGACTTCGCACGCCGTCTGGCCCAGCGCATCGAAGCCTCGCTCGGCAGACCATGACCACCCACAAGAGGGTTTTTAACGAGGGTTGTTTTCGCGCGACAGCATTTTGAACTTAAGTCCGGCAGTTCAAGAAACTACGAAACACGCTAAATTCGCGAAAAGGGCTTCATGCCAGATAGCAATCGAAATATTTTGTTCGGGGGTGCCTAACCAGGACGTTTCTATATGGCAGAAGGATGTATGAAAAAGTGGCGGTTGCTTTAAAAATCAGACACCGTTCGTGGGCGGGGGCGCCCACGCTCCCAGAAATCGCCACTTTTTCATACGGTGGAGACTCCAAATAAAAACGCCCTGGGCGCCTAACACAATCCTAACAATCGACGGTTAACCTAATTTCAACACTTCTAATACCCAAACACCCCAACCCCCGCAAGGATTGGTATGCTCAAAAAACGGTTGTGTTGTCCTGTCGTCCTCGTCGTCGGTTCGCTCATTTCTTTCTTTCTCTCGGGGTGCATGCGCTCGCCCCTCGACCTCGAACCGGACAAACTGGTTCTCTCGACCGCCGACACCCAACTCGGAAATCCTGGCGAGACACGCGCCAAATGCGTCCGCGTCGAGCTGTTGAGCAAAGTCAAGCCGGGCCTCTTGGGCGGCAAGGGGGAAACCTATCCCATCCCCGGCGTCAAACTGGTGGCCGTCCCGGTAGACGCCGCCTCCGGCCTCCGCGCCATTCCCGAATCCGCCACGACCGACCAGGGCGGCAACGTCACCTTCGACGTCCAAGTTGGCTCCTCATTCGGCGATCAGTATCTCGACGTCTACTGCGAAGACGCGCCTGAGATCAAGAAGCGCATCCGTTTCGTGGCGGGAGTGACGGCGGAGAACACCAAGCAGGAGGTGTCCGCCGGCGACGCGCTGCCCAAACCGTTCCGCCTCAAACTGACCGGCGTTGACGGGAAGCCGCTGGCCAACGCGCCCGTCTACTTCACGCTTTCAAAACAACCCGGCAAAAACGGCAAGATCTCCAAAAGTCTCGTTAAAACCGACACCAACGGCGTCGCCGAAGTCAGCCTCAAGACCGATCCCGACGCCACCGGCACTTACGAGGTCCGGGCCGAAGTGGCCGACCCCAAGAGCGGCCTCACCACGCGCCCGATTTTTCTCGACGCCATGGCCCTTTCCGTCGGCGGCATCCTCGTCAATATCCTCGGAGGCTTGGCGCTCTTCATTTTCGGCATGACGCTCATGAGCGATGGCCTGCAGCAGGTGGCCGGCAACAAGATGAAGGCCGCGCTGGCCTACATCACGCGCAACCGCGTCATGGCCATCTTCGCCGGCACGCTCGTCACCTCGCTCATTCAGTCCTCCAGCGCGACCACCGTCATGACCGTGGGCTTCGTCAACGCGGGCCTGCTCTCGCTCAAGCAGGCCATCGGCGTAGTCTTCGGCGCGAACATCGGCACAACCGTGACAGGCCAGATGGTCTCGTTCAAACTCGACGGCGTCGCGCTCCCCGCCGTCATCGTCGGCGTCGTCGGCATTCTGCTCGCCAAACGCGCCACGCTTCAGGGCACCTTCCGCACCATCCTAGGCTTCGGCCTGCTCTTCTTCGGCATGACGTTCATGTCCGACCAGCTCAAGAGCGCGAGTTCGTTCCCCAGCTTCATTCACTTCTTCCAGACCTTCGACTGTGCGCCGCAGCCCGGGCAGCCGATGCCGCTGGGCGCGGTGCTCGGCGCGATCGGCATCGGCACGCTCACCACCATGATCGTCCAGAGCAGTTCGGCCACCATCGGGCTCGCCATCGCCCTGGCCAACAGCGGCCTGCTGAATTTCTGGACGGCCTTCCCGATCGTGCTGGGCGACAACATCGGCACCACGATCACCGCCATCCTCGCCTCGCTCAATGCCAACCGCATCGCCAAACAGACCGCCGCCGCCCACTCGATGTTCAACATCCTCGGCACGGCCATCATGGTCAGCCTCTTCTTCGTGCCCTATCACGGCATCCCCTGCTTCCTCTATTTCATCGACCATATCACGGCCGGCGACGCTTTCGGCGGCGAGAATCTGGGGCGCCACGTGGCCAACGCGCACACGATGTTCAACGTGACCAACGTAGTCCTGCTCACGGGCTTCATCCCGCAGCTCGCCTGGCTCTGCGAACATGTCGTGCCGACCAAGAAAGCCTCCGTCGGCGTCGTGCGTCTCGAAACCCACCTGCTCAACAGCCCGCCCCTGGCCCTCGTCTGCGCCATGAATGCGCTGGCCGACATGACCGAAAAGGCGTGGAACGCCTCCCTTGACGCCCTGCACGGATACAAGAACGGCAAGCCCATTTCGGTCGACAGCATGAAGGAAACCGAAGACGAAGTCGACCGCATGCAGACCGAAATCATGGACTACCTCGTACAGCTCACACGGCGCGAACTGACCGAGGCGCAGGCCGAAGCCATCCCGGTTCTCATGCACTGCGTCAACGACGCCGAACGCATCTCCGACCTCGCCTACTTGATCGTTCGCCGGGCCGCCGCGCAGCCGTCGCACGCCACCAAATTCACGGACGGCGCGTTGGCCGAAATGAAGAACCTCATCGAAAAGGCCGGCACCATCGCCGATCTCACGTTCGACAGCCTTCGCGGCAAGCCCGGCATGGCCAAGGCCGTCGAGTTGGTCATTCAGGACATGAAGAATCTCTCCCGAAAGTCCATCCAAGGGCACGTCGACCGCCTCCAGTCCGGCGAATGCAAACCCGAGCGCGGCATGGTCTACGTCGAAGTCGTTGCCGCGCTCGAAAACATCGTGCGCCACCTTGAAAACATCGCGCAGCGCGCCGACAAGATCACGGCGCACACCTGACACGCGGCCCGTCCTCACTCTTTGACTGCGATGCGGGTGAACGACGCGGGCAGGCAGTCGATTTCGACAACCTGCCTCAGCGCGGATCCGACCTTCTGTTTGCAGATGATCGGCAGGCCCGCCGCTTCACGAGGGCGGGCGATCTCCGCCTCCAGTTGCTCGTACGCCCAAAACACGAAACGCCGGTTCAGCGCGCCGAGATCGATCTTCACGCGCCGCCGCCCGGGCCCCGCGTTTTCGACGAAAACCACCAGCGTCCGAGGGTCTTCCGTCCAAGCCGCAGCCACTCCGATCCCGGCCGCGCGCGCCTCCGGCGCATCCGGAAGCGCCAGCGGAGACAGCGCCGGAAACCGGTTCACCAACCCCACGACGAGCCCTTTTTCCGTCGGCTCCCACGCGCCGGTTGCCGCCTCCCGCACCAAATCTCCGCACGACAGCGCGCCGACGCACACGCCCGCTCCGCCGTGACGCAGCCGCCCCATCGCCGCCTGCGCCAGCCCGAGCGCGTCGTACCAGCCGCCGAAATAGGCGCGCTCCGCCGGAGCCGCGTCGGCCAGCCGCTTCAGCACTGTGGCGATATAAGAATCGGGCGCAGACGCCATCGCCGTGTCGGCCCACGCAGCCCGCGCAAACCCCTTCGCCCCGTCGGCCCCGCACGAGAGGAAATCAATCCGCACCCTCGGTAGTCCCAGAACGGCCCGCGCCGTTTCCGCCCGCGCCACGCGGATGCCGACCGCGACCGATGGATCCTCCCGGCACATGCCTTCCGCATACGCGCCGCAAATCCGAGCAACGACCGACGGCGCGTTCGTTCCCTCGTCCGAGGCATCCACCTCCCAGAACCGCACCGCCAACGCGTCTGGAAGCCCGTGGCGTCGACGCAGAACCGCTAGCGGATGGTCGTTCGTCGCATTGCAGTAAGCGACCCAGTCGGCGGCGAGCTGCGGCCCCATCTCGACTTCCTCGTCCCGCACCAGCCCCGGCAACGCCGCCGACACGCGGACCAGCGGTTCCGCACCGACCCGGCTGCAGAACCTCGCGAATTCCACCGTCCCAAACACGTTGGTGCAGTCTCCGCCTTCAGGCGAAGGCCTCGACCCAAGCGGACCCACGCCGTCGTACCAATTGTACCGGCCACCCCCAGACGGCCAGCGGAGAAAACCCACGCCGATCTTCCGAAACGCGTCGCACGCCGCCCCGAAACGCATGCTTTCGGGCGGTCCATCCAGCGCCAATTGGACGCCGATCCGCAGCGCAAAGACGTTCGCGGCCGCAACCTCTGGCGAGAGCCTGACGACGACCGGCTCTTGTGCTTCACGCCCCCGCGACTCGCAACACACGAGAATCAACAGCACCGACGCCCAGCCGACGCCCAGCCCGCGCCACAAGTCCGTTCCGCGCCTCACCTGGACCTTCTCCCCCACGTCCATACGCACCGTGCATCTTCGACGCGGCCGTCCCCGTCCACCGCCACGCCCTCCGCCTCCAACAGCGCGCGCTTGCGTCGCAGCGGTTCGCCTTCGCGGCAACCGCAGAAACCGCCCAGTGTCAAATCCGACGCCACCACGCGGTGGCACGGCACCTCCGGCGCGAACGGATTTTCGCGCAACGCACCGCCGACCGCCTGCGCCGACCCGCACCCGATGCGGCGCGCCAGCAACGCGTAGGTCGTCACGCGGCCGCGCGGCACCTCCAGCAAAGCCTCGTACACGCGCCGCCGGAACGGCGTCACGCGCGGATCGTCCGCAATCCGACCCCGCCGCAACGCCTTCGCCACTCGTTCTCGCCTGTTGCTGTTCATACTAGTAGTTTACCTGTTGTCCCGTCCCCCCGCAACAGCGCGTGCATACTTGTCGAACGTCCCGCATTGTGTTTCAATGAGAACATTGTTGTTCTGCCGCCTTGCGACCGCACGCGAACCGACTCGCGCGCCCCACTCCGGCAGAGCCACAAGAGGGGGATTTTCCATGCACCACCGCACGGCGCTCGCCGCATTTCTTTCCGTCCTGTCATGCGCGTTTTCCAGTCTCGCCTTCACGCCGCCGACCGACGCGCGGCAGAACATTTCGCTGAGCATCGCGGACTTCCCGGAACACATCGAGAAGGAGCGCCTCGTTCTGCGCAAGGTACCGACCGACCAGCCCTTGGCCTTCACGGTCACGCTGAAAAACGAGAGCGCCCGTCCGGTCTCGGGAACCGTCGTCGTCTGGCTCAACGACGACTGGACCGTCTCCGGCACGAACGCTCTGCCGCTGAGCGCCGCGCCCGGCGCCAGCGCCACACTCACCTGCACGGCCATCGCCAAGCCGTCCGTCCTCGGCGCTCTCTATCCCATCCATGCGACGTTCACTTTCGCCTCGACCAACGGCCCCGTTGTCCTGCACCCCATCGCGATTTTCGAGACCGAGAAGCCCGCCGATGCCCCCAATGCCCAATCCGCCCGCGAATGCGCGCTCGCCGACGGTGTCACACGCCTTGACGTCGGCGTCGACCGCCGCGTTTTCTGTCGGCAAAAAGACAAGACCGTCGAATTGGGCGTCAACTTCTCCGGCTCGGACGCCGCAAGCGGAACCCACATGGCCCGCGAATCGACCGCGCGCGACGGCGTCGCGCGTGCGGGCTTTTCAATCCATCCGCCTTACCGCGGCGCACCCGGCGTGACGTGGAACGACTTCTCCATCGCTCTTCCGCCCGGCAAACCCGCGAAGCTGACTTTCCACACTTCCCTGCGCGACCACTCCGCCACCGAGCCCCCCAGCGACGGCACGGAATTCAAAGTGTTCGTCGTCGATCTCACGCGCGCCGAAAAGGAACTCTTCTCGCGTTTCAGCGACGCCAAAGGTTGGGAACCCGCCTCGGTAGACCTCAGCGCCTACGCCGGCCAGCGCATCACCCTGCGCCTCTGGACAGGTCCCGGCCCCAAGAACAACACCACCTGCGACCAATGCTATTGGGGCGACCCCGCGGTCACGGTCGGCAGGCTGCCCGCCCTGCCGTCCGAAACGCAGTGGCTCGCCCGCGAGCAGGAAGCTTCCGCCCACGCGGCGCGCGCCGTCGCCGAACGTCCGAAGCGCGGCACCGGCGCTTTCCGCCTCGACGTCAACGGTCGGCGCTTTGGCGCGGCTGTCGTGCTCGGCGAGCAGGGCCTCACCGACGCGGTCTTCGCCTTCTCCGACGGCGACAGAGCCCTGACCTATCGCGGCTTCGCCTGCGACGTCTTTCCCGACCGTCTGGCCTACGAGCCCGAGACGCGCCGCTTCGCGCTCGAAACCCAGCACGACGCCGCCTTCTTCTTCATTCCTTCGGCCAAGGGCGCTTTCGACGCGGCCCGCGCCTACAGCGACCTCAACGGTTTCAAGAAGGGGCGCGGCGTCGACGCCTTGCGCGGGCGCATCTGCCTTGACCAATGGGGCGGCGATTATCGCGAAGCCGCCAAGGGACTCGAGGACGCCGCCCGCTACGGCGTCACGGACGCGGTTTTCGTGAAACACGTGTGGCAGCGCTGGGGTTACGACTACCGTCTCCCGGAAATCTATCCGCCGGCCGGCGGGCTCGAACCGTTCCTCGCCATGTGCGCCGCCGCCGACAAGGCGGGCGTGCTCTTCTGCCCGCACGACAACTACATCGACTTTTATCCCGACGCCGAGGGCTACAGCTACGACCAGATCGTCTTCAACGAAAACGGCCAGCCCGTCCGCGCCTGGTACAACAAAGGGCGCCGCGCGCAGAGCTACCGCTGGCTGCCCCACGGCTTCCGCCCGTGGCTTGAGCCCAACATGGCGAAGATGCGCGACGGCTTCCGTCCCGACGCGCTCTTCATCGACGTCTTCAGCGCCATCTCGCCCTTCGACTACTACGACCGCGCCGGGAACTTCTATCCCCGCATGCGCACAACACAGGAATGGCGCGACGCCTTCGACACGTGCCGTTCGATCTTGAAGAAGGGTGCCCCCATGATCAGCGAGGCCGGCACCGACGCGCTGATCGGCTCGCTCGACGCGGGCGAGGCCGACCACTTCCCGGCCACGCGCTGGATGAAGGATTTCGGCGATTCCGACCGCACGCCGTGGCACGACATGGCCACCCACGGCAAAATGGTTCTGTTCGCGGGCGGCCTCGGCCCGCGCTACAGCGCCCTCGACTGGGAGAAGGTCAACCGCCCCGAGCACGGTTACGGCAGCGACGACTATCTCTCCAACACCGTGCTCGGCGGCCGCAATCCGATGTGCGACGGCCCCTTCTCGCGCCGCGCGGTCATGACCTACTGGCTGCTGCACGACGTCTGCGACGCGCTGGCCCGCGAGCGTTTCGAGAGCCATGCTTTCGGCCCCACCATCCACCAGCAGCACACGGTCTTCGGCGACGGCTGCCGCGTGTGGTCCAACCGCGACACCAACACGCCGTGGAACGTGGCGGGCCGCGTCCTGCCCACCTACGGCTTCTGCGTCGAGACCCCCGACGCCCAAGCCGGCATCGTCCTGATCGACGGCCAGCGCGCCGGCTACGCGCAGTCGGCAAAGACGTTCTTCGCCGACGCGCGTCCGACCTTCAATCCGCTGCGCCGCGTCGCGATCGAATCCTCCGTTGCCTCGGGCTCCTACCTCGGCAACGGTGCGTTCGCGATCACCTACGCATGGGACGTGCTCGATCCCTCAGTCGCCGGCGCGGGCTATGCGCCCTTCGTCCACATCAGTTCCGACGCGCTCAAGGGCCAAGGCGGCGAGAACATTGCTTTCCAGGCCGAGATGCCCTTCGACCGCGCGTTGCTCGCCAAAGCCGGCGCGTTCGAGGCTCGCGGGCGCATCGCCATTCCGGCCGACATGCCTGCGGGCGACTACAAGATCCGCTACGGCCTCTACCGTCCCGGCTCGGGTGATCGTCTGACGATCCGAGGCCTCTCCGACGGCGGCTCGCGCATCCGCGGCGGCACGCTGCGCGTCGCGAAGAGCGGTGGCGCGTTCACTTCCGGAACCTTTATCCCCGAAACGATGGACGCCGAAACCGATGCGGACCTCAACGTCGCCAAGAAGATGCTCGACTTCGGCCCGGTGGTGACCGACGGCGCGTTCCGCCTGCTCCACGCGAACCGCAAGGCTTGGGATGTGGTGCCGCTGCCCGGCAGCAATCCCTTCCGCGCCGAGATTCGGCTGACCGCGCTGAACGCCAAGCGCGCCCGCGTCGCGCGCGTCGAAAACGTCGGTCCGTTCAACGCGGCCGCGGCGCTTCCCCAATGGAAACAGGACGGCGCGGTCCTCACGCTCGCCTGCGACGGCCAATCGTTCGCCTACCGGATCATGTTCGAATAACACCCGCGGTGAGACCGGAAACGAAAAAACGTTTTTCGACGCTCGGCAAGCTGGCCGTGACGCTGACGCTGCTGGCCGTCACCATCCGGTTTGTGGAGACCGACACGCTCGTCGAGCGTTTCCGGCAGGCCGATCCCCTGTCGCTCGCGGTGTCGGCGCTGCTGCTAATCGCGGGCGGGTTCGCGGGCACGGCCTCGTGGTTCTGCGTGCTGCGGACGCGCCTTTCTTCGCTTTCTTTCCGCGAGACCGCCGCCTGTTACTGGATCGGCATGTTCTTCAACAGCTTCCTGCCCACCAACGTCGGCGGCGATGTGGTCAAGGGGTACCGTCTGGTGCGCGACCAAGGCCAGACCGCCTTCGTGGTGGTGAGCCTGCTGATCGATCGCGCCGTCAACCTGTGCGCGCTGGCGGCCATCGGCGTCGGCGCCCTTTTGCTGCAACTCGGACGGCGCGACTGGCTGTCGGCGTTCGCGGCCGTGTTGCTCGCCGTGCTGACCGCCGCGCCGTTCGCCGCCAACCGTCTGCGAGCGTGGATCGCACGGCGGCCCCACGCGTCCGCGCCAAGCAAAATCGCGCTCTTGCTGGACCCGGTTCTCTCGCTGGCCGCGACGCCGCGGCGCTTCATTCCGCTGTTGCTGGCCGCAGGCGCTTCGCAAATTTTCAAGACGTGGCAGACGGTCTTCGTGATTCGCGCGCTCAGTCTCGACATCCCGGCGCTCTGCGCGTGGTCCGTAGTGCCACTGTTCGGCTTCGTGTCGGCGCTGCCGATCTCCATCGGCGGGCTCGGCGTGCGCGAGGCCGTCGCCAACCATCTGGCGACGCCGCTCGGCATGGACAACACGCACTTCGTGGCCTTCAGCCTAGCCGGGCACGCCATGGTGGTGTTGGTCAACATGCTCGGCGTGATTCCCTTCCTTTTTGCGAAACGGAAAAAGTTGGCGCTTTCATCCGACGACCGATAACCCCGGAGATCCTGCCCAAACAAGAAGACGCCATCCTCGGATTTCTCGTACGGCTGGACCACCTCCGTCGCGGCATCGGGCGCGACGTCCCGCAGGCGCGCGGCTTCGTTCGGCCAGGGTTCGACGAACCGCAGACGCGCAACGCCTGGCAATGAGCCGGTGGCAATCCTTTGCCCGAACCGTTCCGTCTGTCCGCCGCCGCGACGCCCCTATCCGCCAAGCTGGGCCAGCGCCTCTTTCAAGGCCTCCGCCGATGCCGCCAGCGCCCGGCATTCCGCCTCCGAGAGGGGGCTCTCAACGATCCGCCCGATGCCGCCACGCCCCACGACGCACGGCACGCTGAGACACACGTCGCGCAGGCCGGACTCCCCGTCCAACCGCGTGGACACCGTCAACACGCTGTTCTCGCCGCGCAGAATCGCGCTCACGATCCGCACGAGCGCCATGCCCACGCCGAAGCACGTTGTGCCCTTGGCGTCGATGATGTGATAGGCCGAATCGCGCACGCCGCGCTCGATGCGGCGGCGTTCGGCCTGCCAGTCCGCGCACTGACGGCAGAGCGGACAGTACGTCTCCATCGACATGCCAGCGATGTGCGTCAGCGACCACGCGGCGAACTCGCTGTCGCCGTGTTCGCCCAAAATGTACGCGTGTACATTGTGGGCATCGATTCCGCAGTGCCGACTCAACTGGTAGCGGAAGCGCGCGCTGTCGAGCACCGTGCCGGAACCGATCACCCGGCCCCGGTCCCACCCCGAGCACTGCAGCGCCACGTGCGTGAGCACATCGACCGGATTGCTCACCACCACGATCACGCCGGTCGCCCCCTGCGCCACGATGTCGCCGACAATCCCGCGCATGATTGCCACGTTCTGCTCCAACAGTTGAAGCCGCGTCTCGCCCGGTTTGCTCGCGCGTCCGGCCGTGATCACGATCGCGTCCGCGTCCGCATAGTCGGACGCGCCACCCGCGCGGACCGCGACCGTCGGAAAGAACGGCAACCCGTGCGCCAAGTCCAGTGCCTGCCCGGCCGCCAAGTCTGCATTGCGGTCGATCAACACGATTTCGTCCGCCGTGCCGCCCTGCGCCAGCGCGTACCCGAACGTCGCGCCCACGCTGCCCGCGCCCACGATCACCACCTTGCGTCCCGATGTTCCTGACTGTTGCATGACGCGTTTTCCTCTTTATAAATGACCCGTTATCTGACCGTCTCCGGCACCGGAAACATCGCTTCCACGCGCGCCAACAGGTCGTCGCGGTTTGCCACATTCTGCACGGGACACGGCAAGCCCTTGCGAAAAGTCGCGCCGTAGTTCTTGGTCACGACGCGCGGGTCGGCGACGATCACGACGCCGCGGTCGGTCCGCGTGCGGATGAGCCGTCCGAAGCCCTGCCGGAAGCGGATCACCGCCTGCGGCAGCGCGTACTCGCGGAACGAGCTGCCGCCCGACTGGTCGATCTGCTCGCTGCGCGCCTCGATGATCGGATCGCCCACCGCCGCGAACGGCAGCCGCGCCATGACCACGCAGCTCAGCGCCTCGCCCGCCACGTCCACGCCCTCCCAGAACGAATGCGTGCCGAGCAGCACGCACGCCCCGCCCGCGCGGAACACGCGGGTGATCTGGTCGCGCGTGCCGTTGACGCCGTGTACCAGCAGACGGATGCCCGCCTCGCGCAGCGGCTCCTCCAGCAGGCGCGCCACCTGATTCATCATCTCGTAACTGGTGAAAAGCCCCATGGCCCGCCCACGGGTCCGCGTAAAGACGTCGAGCATCAACCCGCTGAGCTGCTCCGCGTAGCCGCCGCCCGCCGACGCGCCCGGTTCCGGCAAGAAAGTCAGCGCCAGCGCCGCGCACTGCCGCAGGTAGTCGAAGGGGCTCTCCGCCACGCAGGTGAACACGCGTTCGGGCTCGATCAGGTCGAAGCCCAACCGCCTGCCGATGTAGCCGAAAGAACCGCCCACGCGCAGCGTCGCCGAGCAAAAGACCACCGACGACTTTTGCCTGTAAAGCAGATCGGCCAATGCGCTCGCGATTTTCAGCGGCGCCGCAAACAGATTGGCCGCACCCGCCGCCCCGCGTCCGGCCGCCTCGACCCAGAAGACGTGTTCAGGGTCGGAGCCCGCGAGCACAAAATCCACGTCCATCGCGAAGACACGCAGCATCGCGGCCGCGCCCTCGACGTTCGCCGCTTGGTCGCCGTACAACGACAGCTCGCCCTCGGAGGCGCGCCGCAACGCTTCGGCCAGAGCGGTGAGCAAACCGGCGGCCTCCGCGACCGCGCGCTTGAACGTCACACGTTCCTCGACCACCGCCTCCTCGTCGAGCCGGTCCGCGCTCGACGCGAATGCGCCGCCGCGGAAGACCTCCCGCTTTGCGGGCGCGGGCGGCTCGTCCGCGTCTGCGGCGCTCGGCACCGCTCCGGTCTCGGCCGCGCACCGGAAGCGCGTCGCGCCGCCCCCGTCGGCGAGCAGGCCCCCGAAGCGCTCGAACAACCGCCGCGCACCGACCTGAACCTCGTCCAGCGCAGCCTTGACGGCGCGGATCTGACGGCGCAGTCCGTGCGCCGTCTCCTCGTCCGCCGTGACCGCACCTTTTTCGAGGTGGTTGCGCAGCACTTCCAAAATGCCGCCCGCGCGCCGCCCCTTGCCGCGACTGAGGCGACGCAGCATTTGGTTCAAGCGCATCTGCGTGACTTCGACCGAGAGGTGTCGCGTCGCGGCCTCTTCAAGGTTGTGCGCCTCGTCGAATACGATTTGAGCGTAGGGCGGCAGCGTGCTACCGGGATTCTGAAGATCCGAAAAGACCAACGCGTGGTTGGCGATCACGACGTGCGCAACCGCAGCCCGCGCCCGCGCTTTCTGCAGAAAGCAGCGGCGGTAATAGCGGCAGCCGCGTCCGGGGCACTCCTCGCCGAGCGACGAGAGCTTCGAAAGGAAACCCGGATCGGCATGGCCCGCGCCCGCGAATGCGTCGAGGTCGCCATCCGGCGTCCGCACGGCCCAAGCGACCGCCTCCGCGAAAAGCCGCAGCTCCGGCCGCTCCAGTTCGAACTGGCTGTGCTCCAGCAGCACGGCGAGCCGCCTCAGGCAGAAGTAATTCGCGCGTCCCTTGAGCAGCGCCACGCGCAGCGGCGCGGCATCCGCGCCCGCCTCGGCGCGCACCGCCTCGCGCACCAGCGGCAGATCCTTCTCGATCAACTGCGACTGGAGGTTGCGCGTGTTGGTGCTCACCACCACGGGCACGTCGTTGAGGCGCGCCCACGCGGCGGCGGGGAGCAGGTAGGCAAGGCTCTTGCCGACGCCCGTGCCCGCTTCGACCGCGAGGTGCCGCCCCTCGTTGAAGGCGCGCGCCACGGCCCGCAGCATCTCGACCTGACCCGCTCGCGACTCGTAGCCGGGCATCAGCCGCGCGAAGGTGCCGCCCGGCAACAGGTGCGAGGCGACGCGCTCGACGCCGAGCGGCGTGCAGTCGGCGTGCGACGGCAGCGTTCGGCGCTCGCCGCGCAGGTTCTCCGCCTTGAAGCTGTCGGTCCAGTTGCCGCAGTTGCGCCCGGCTTCCCGCACACGTGCAGCGAAATGCCCGAAAAGCCGCGCCAGCGCACGCTCGTCGAGATCGCGCAGAAGCAACTCGACCGTCTCCAGCGCCCACAGGGGAAAGGCGTCCAGCCGCTGCGCCATCCGCTCCCACGCGCGCCAGAGGCCCTCGCCAGACGGCGGTTCGCCTTCGACGAAAAGCTGCTCGGCGCGTTCGAGCGGCGCGTCGGGACAGGCGAAAACGCGCACGGCCATCACGTCGGCCACCGCCGCCGCGCCGCCGGGGAAGAAACCTTCGAACGCCAGCGGATCGTTGGTCAGATAGAGCGGCCCGGCACCGTCGCGATCAGACGCGGCGGACGCGGGATAGACGTCGAACGCCGGTGACTCGCCCGCGCGCCGCGTGACCCAGACTGTCCTGATCATGGGAACACAGTTAACCAAAAAATCGCCGACTTGTCACTTGGGGCGACCGCAGAGTCGCGCCGCGGACGGCATAGGCGAGCATGCCCACGCCGACCACAGCATTGAACAAGGCGAGCGCGGTACGCAGCGCTTCCGCGGCACGACCCTCGCCGAAACGGAAGGTGATCCATTCGGCAGCCGTCATACAGCCGGAGCGGCGGTGCCACTTGCCTGTCCACAACATCAGAAAGGCCAAGATCAGAACCGCGCCACCGCGGAATTCCACATAGAGGCCGCGCGGGCCGAAAAGGAACAGGAGCGACGTGATGACCATCGTCCCCGAAAGGTCGAACCAGTCGGCCATGCCGGAGACGCCCATCAAAAAGGCACCGAACCGCCGATTGCCCAAGAAATAGGCGTCGAGCCCGGCAGACGCACGACGAGCCAGAGCCAGTCCGACCAAGGGCACCGAACAACAGTACGCGGCGGCGATGGCCCACTCGGTGGTCATGATTCAGAAGCCGGGCCCACGCTTTCGCCTTCGAAGAGTGGCACGTCGGTTGGCTGCACAAGCAAAGGGCCCCGCCAATTCTTCCCCGAAATCATCCAGTCGGCCACCCGGCGCAAATAGTGAGAGCGCGGCGGCGACTCGAGAGCCGTCAGCGACTTGTAGAGATAACGCCCCCATCCCTCGTCGTTGACCGCGCATACCGATACGTCGCGCCCCACTTCCAGTCCGGCGTCCTTGAGCGCGCGCATGGCCCCGATCGCACACGGTCCCGTGGTGCAGAAGAGCGCCGTACCGAACCGATTTTTCTCGCGCAACAGTCGAGAGACGTAATCGTAGGCAGCCGTCAGCGGTTTCGGTCCCGGTCGCGAATGCAGGGCTCCCCCAAGCCCTTGTTTCTCGACGTAGGACCTCCATGTCGAGATGCGTTCCAAAATCACCGTGTCCTCGCCTTGGGTGTTCAGACAATCGATGCGCCGGTGTCCGAACGTCAGGAGATGATCGAGCAACTTAACTCCTGCCGTAGGAGGAAAGAGGCGCACGGAGACAAAGCCTTCTTGGCTGAGGTCTTGATCCAGAATGGCGACCCGACACGGCGATTCACTCATTTTGTGGATCAGCCAATCTGGAATTTTCTGAGCCAAGGGAACGAAAAAGAGAGCGTCGTAGGCTGCGAGCGCCTCGTGAACACAGGGATCGGCAAAGTGCTGATACGAACAGGGGCGAAGCACCACATCCATCTTCAACAAAGCCGCAGTCACGCCATCCCACCACAGGCCGTGGTCGCTGGAAAACATGGCGGGAGCCAAGAAAGCGATCCTAACCGTGCGCCCTTTTTTTTCATACAGCACACGAATGCGGGCCTTGCGCCGACCCTCGCGGATCAGCACGCCCTGATCCAAAAGCGTTTTCAGCGCCTTGCGAATAGTCGTGCGGCTCAAGCCCAGTTCCTCGGTCAACCGACGTTCGCTCGGCATTTGAGCTTTGAAAAAAAGATCGCCGTCCGCCATTCGCTTTTGCAACACTTGGATACAAGTTTGGACTTTATCCATACCACAAAATACCAAATTTCGCCTGCCGCAGACTACGGAAAAGAAGTCTGGAATTTGACCCCGCCCACACGCTGCGCTTGCCCACTTCCAAGCATTTGCGCTAAGCTAACGGCGTTCTGAAAACACCGCGCGGAGGTGCAAGGTCCCCACGACGAGCCTTGCCGCGGTGAGGGAGACGCGAATGAAAGTTCTGACGTACGTCGGTTGCTACACGGACGCGAAGCGGGAAGGCATCCATATTTTTGAGTCGGACACCGAAACCGGCGCGTTCCGCCCCGTCGGCTTGGTCGGCGGCATCGAGAACGCCACCTATCTCTCGCTCTCAAAGAAACGTCCCCTGCTTTACGCCTCACAAGGCCTGCCCGAATACGGCACCGGTGCGAAGAACGGATGCGTCGCGGCCTATGCCATCAAGGGCGACACCCTTCTGCCGCTCAACCACAAACCGGTCGGTGTAACCCCGCCCTGCTACGTCGCGCTCGACCCCGACGAAAAAGCGCTCGTATTCGCCGAGTACACCAACGCCGTGGCGGGCGTCTTCGCACTCGCCCCCGACGGCAGCCTCGCGGACGCGCCGCCCGTCATGGTCCACCACACGGGGCACGGTCCGGACCCCAAGCGCCAAGAAAAGGCGCACGCCCACTGCGCCGAGGTCTCCCCCGACGGCCGACATCTCGGCATTGTCGACCTCGGCATCGACCAAGTGAAGGTCTATGACTTTCCGGGCTGGCCCAAGGGCCTGAAGGAGCAGGAGACGCTCACCATCCACAGTGTCGGGGGTGCCGGCCCGCGCCACATCGTCTTCCACCCCAATCACAGGCTGGCTTTTCTGCTGCACGAGCTGAACAACACGATCGCCTCGTTCCTCTACACCGGCGACGCGTTCGTCCATGTGCAGACCGTGCCCATGCTGCCTGCGGATTTCAAAGAGTACAGCAAAGCGGCGGCGGTCAAGATATCGGCCGACGGACGCCGACTCTTCGGTTCCAACCGCGGCCACGACAGCATCGCGGCTTACGACCTCGACCCGGACACCGGCAAACTGACGCTGGCCGCGATCTCCAAGCTGGTCGGCAAGTCGCCGCGCGACTTCGAGTTCATGCCCGGCGAAAAGTTCGTCCTGCTGGGTCACGAGAACTCGAACGAGTTGATGGCCTACGCCTACGACAAAGGCAGCGGCAAGCTCACGCCCGTCGGCTCGCCCTTTGAACTCTATCGGCCGGTGTACGTCAAGTTCGGCGCCGAGCGGCGCCAGTAGTCTTTAGTTTTTGCCGGCGGCCGTGCTGCCCTTGGGCTTCGCGCCGGGGCCGTTGCGGGCGGCCCAGTCGGCCTGACGCGCCACGCCGATCAGGATCGCCACATCGTCGTCCGTGACCACTCCGCGCGAGAAGATACGCTGCAAGCCCTGCATCATGTGGTCGGCCTTGTCCTCCTTCATGAAGCCGATCAACAGCAACATGCCGCGCCACATCTCCATGAGCTTGCGCTTGTGCGACGCGAGGGCGGGCAGCGACTTCTCGATCGGCGGTTCATAGGTGCCGAGCGCACCATAGAGTTCGTAGCAACAGAGCAGCACGGCCTGCGAGAGGTTGAGCGACGTGTAGTCGGGGTGGACAGGAATGCGGATCAGATGCGTGCATTGGCCGATCTCATCGTTGAACAGACCCTTGTCCTCGCGACCGAACACAAGTGCGACCTTTCCGCCCGTCGCCAGTTTCAGCAACTCGGGCGCCAGCTCGCGAGGCGTTTTCACGTGCTGGCGGTAAAGGCCCCCGCGCGCCGTTGTGCCCACCACAAAGGCGCAGTCCGCCACCGCCTCGGCCAACGTCGGGACCTCGCGCCGCGCATCGAGGATGTCCGTCGCATGCACGGCCATCTTGGCGGCGTCCGACCAGTCATCGCAGATCTGCGGACCGGCCAGCACCAGCTCGCGGAGGCCCATGTTCGCCATCGCCCGGCAGACCGATCCCACATTGCCGCTGTAGAGCGTGCCGACCAGCACGACCCTGACGTTGTCCAACACCTCAGCCATGCGAGTCCTCCACCCCGTCGTGCAAATCGATTCCGGCGACCGGCCGAGTCATGAGAAAGCGGTCTTCGGTGCGAAAACCGTACTCATGGTAGACGTCGATCGCGCGGTGGTTCTTTTTCTGGACCTCGAGGCGCAGACAGTCGGCCCCGTGATCCCGGCAGTAAGACGCCGCCACATCGAGCAGGCGCTTCCCCAAGCCCTTTCCCTGGGCGTCGGGCAGCAGGAAAATCTCGTCGAGCAGCACAAAGGGACCGCCGAACTCGAGACTGTAACAGTGCGTGAGCACCAGATAACCCACGGCGCTGTGCGCGGCGCGAGCGAAAAACACTGCGCCTTGTTCGGGATGGGCCAGCAGATGCCGAAGCATCCGTCCGCTCGCATCCGGATCGAACACAAAATTTTCATGCGCGTAGAAAACGCGCATGAGCGCCAACACCGTCAGAACGGCCGTTTCGTCCAACCGAACAATCGACACTTCGGCATCCGTTACGGGCCGCACGCCCGCCTCTTCTTTTCGCATCATGCCCTTCCGCCCGCCATCGGTGCCCCATCAGGCGCAACGCCAGCTTTGGGCATGAGACCGATGACGGCACGAAGCGTAGCGCCGCCCCCACCACCCTGACAAGTCCAAAAGCCGTCTGACATCAACGTCTACGAGCCGAGCTGGGATCATGGAGCGGGAAGCAAAACGGCCCGATAAAAGCGGCTCGGATGGCCCGCCGCGTCGTTGTCCGTCACCGACAACATGGCACTCGTCGCCTTGATGGGGCCGCCCAAGTTCTGCCATTCCGGATCGTTCAGATTGTTCTTGTATTGAATCTGGTAGTGGCGGGACGAGATCGCACTCCACCCCAACTGCGGGACACCGTCGGTCAACGTAAATCCCATGGTCGGCGGATATCCGTTGACCGTCACTTGGAAGATGCGCGTGGTCGAAAGCGGAGGAGCACCGTCGTCGGGCACCGTCACCACAAACCAGAGCAGGTTGCCCTCGTCCGCGGGATCCGTGACCCACACAAACCGCCCGGTATCGGGAGCCAGAATCGGCTCGTGAACCGGCGGCTCGTTTTCATAATAATAGGCCGACAGCGCATACGCGAGCACGTTGCTGGGCAAGTCCGAATCGTGCGCCGGCACGGTAAAGTCCAACGTCTCCCCCACCAGCAGCGTGATGTCGGGAATCGCGTCGATGGTCGGCCGAGTGTTCGCGGAGATTACGACGACCTTGAATGTATTCGTCGCCGCCAGCGACGGCGTCCCGTCGTCGTACACCCGCACCGTCACGTCGTTCGTGCTCGGTCCCTGGGCCTCCGTCGGCGTCCACGCCACCGCCCCGTTCGCCGGGTCGAGCGTCAGGCCAGCCGGGCCGGACAACAGCTCGAACCTCAGTGTATTCGGCGGAACGTCCGCGTCCGCCGCCGTGTTCGTGACGGACAGCAGCGTCAGCTCGTTGATCGTCTGGTTCGTCGGCACCGTGAGAACGGGAGCGTCGTTCACGGCATTGACAACGATTTGGAAGGTCTGCGTGGACGATGTGTCTTGGCCACCGTAGTCCGTGCCGCCGCTGTCGCGCATCCACACGCTGACGACGGCCGTGCCGTTTGCGTTCAAGGCGGTGACGAACGTGAGCGTACCGTCGATCGACACAGTCGGCTGTGCGCTGAAGAGCGACGGTGCCGAATTCGTCGCACCGAACGCATAAGTCTGCCCCGACTCGTGACTCGGGCCCACGCTCATGCCCGTCGCCCAACCGGGCACCGTGTGCGAACCGGAGTCTTCATCGACTGTCTGGTCGGCACCCTTTGCGAACGACGGCGCGTGATTGACGGCGAGGACATTGAGCGCAATCGAGGTGATGTTCGACAGCGCCGAGTCGCTTACCGTCAACCAAATCGTGTTCGCCCCCGGCAGCGTCCATGTGTGCTCCACCACGGCGTTCGTCGAATCGACCGTGCCGTCGCCGTCGAAATCCCACGCGTAGAAAAGCGCATCGCCGTTGGGATCGTAGGAATTGGTCGCGACCAGCGTTACGGGGACGCCCTCGTAAACGGTATAGGGGCCGCCGATGTCGGCGACGGGAGCCAAATTGTCGCCGATCAAACAGGTCGCGTAGTCCCACTCGGAGGTCAATTTCCCATCGCTCATCACGCCGTTGTCCACCACACGCAAGCCAAGCGTCTGAAGGCCCGCTTGTTCAAAGCGCATCAGGAACGTGGGCGTGTTTGTCACCAGATCGGGCACGTCGTCATTGTTGAAGTCCCATTGGTACTCGGTGATGTAGTCCGTGGGATCGATATCGAACGACCCGGCACCGGAGAGGCGCACCTGCACGCCGACCGACGCGGAGGCCGGCGCAGCGATGCTCGCGTAGGGCGCATGCGGCGGTTCCGCGATGATGAGGGTTTTGAACGTCTCGTCGCTCTGAGGCGAATCGCCGGAATCGACGACTTTCAAGTGGACGGTGACCGTAATCGGCTCATCACCCGACGCCGCGGGATGCGGATCGGGCCACGTCCAAACGGCGGCAGGATCCTTGGGATCGGTCGTGATGAGGTCGTAATTGCCGTCGTTGTCGAAATCCCACATGTACTTGGCAACATGCTTGGTGGAATCGACGGTGAACGAAGACTCGGCCGTCAGCGTGAGCGGGACATCATAGCCCCAAACCGCAGGAGCCGTGATGACGGCTTCGGGCGGCTGGGTGAAGAGCGACGGGGTGAGCATAACGATGGCCCACGCCGTGGAGAGTTCATAACCGAGTTCGCTGCCTGCGCTTGCGTAATAGGTGCCGAGCCACGAACCGTCCGAATTCTGCTGGTCCGTGACGATGCGGCGGATGCCCATGGACTCATCGTCGTACCAGTGGAACCCGTTCTGAAGAAATAGGGGCCGTAGTCGGAGGAGCCGCTGTAAGTCGCATAAACTTCGTTGCTTTGCATGAACTCGGCACTGCAAATCCATTTTCCGGTATCGAGGTTCGTGCCGTCGAACGTGTCCGTGCCCAAATCCCACCGGTACGTGAGAAGCGTTGCGAACGACACCGTGTCGGTGGAGGCGCTGCCATCCAACAGGACTTTCCAGCCGCCAGCGAGGACATCGCCCGTGAACTCATCCACGCTGTACGGGCCACCCGCGTGCGCCGTGGGCGGAGCCACCACCGGCAATGTCATGTCGATGCCGGAAACGTCGCCCGTGAGCGCAAGCGGATTCAACGCATAGGCGGCACGAGACTCCCAGAAGTTCCATACACCGTTGGTGTTGAAGTCGCGGAAGCACGAGACCTCATATCGGGCGAGCGTGGGTACGCCCGCGACCACATACGGCCCGGCCTGCGCAAGCGCCACTGTGAAACCATTCACGCCCTCGACGTCATTCGTCGCGATCACTGCGTCGCCTTGCAGCGTACCGGTGTTCGCGTGGGTGGTCGCATCGTTGGCCGTGCCGTCGTCGAACGTCCAATAGCCGACCAGTCCATCCTCCGTACCCGTGAAAGCCCGACGCATGCTCGCGCGCACCTCGTCCGCCGTCAGCGCGCGGTTCCAAAGTTGCACGCGGTCCATCTGGCCGGAGAACCTTGTGCTCGCCCACTCCGAGTTCTGCCCGAGTTGCAGGGGAGCGCCGGAGACCGGAAGCGTCCCGGAATAGCTTCCCGCGCCCGCCAAAAAGCCGTTGCGGTAGCACCGCCACTCGGCACCGTCCCATGTCACGGCGAGGTGGCACCATTCGTTCGCCGTCAACGGTCCTGCGTCCCGCGCCCCGATTCCCCAGCCGCTGCCGTCGCCGAGAAGAAGGCCGAACCGCCCCTCATAAATGCCGAACCAGTAGGCTTGACGACCAGAGTTGCCTTCTTTCGCTAAGATCGGTCGGTCGCCTGCAATGCTGCTCGGGCAGACCCACGCCGCCATCGTGATGGCATTGGTGATCTCCAGCGAAGGCCGGTCGCCGATCGAAACGTAGCCGCTGCCGCCGAGACGCAGTACGCCGTTCGTATACGACGTGTCATGCACCGTCACATAGACGAGTCCCGTCTGCGTGCCGGAGTAGAGGACCGACCCTGAAATCTGCGCGCTGAAGGACGCGCTGTTCGTCGGGTTCGTGTTGTCCGCGACCTCAACCCCGTCAGGAACGCCGTCGCCGTCCGTGTCGCCGCAGGAAGGATTCGTGTGGTAGATCGCCGTCTCGTCCTCATCGCTGAGGCCATCCAGGTCCGTGTCGTGCAACAAGTGAATCACGCCCGCCGACGCACTGCCGCCACCGGCGACTGAAATGCCAGCCGTGGATGGAGCCGCCGCATTCGTGTACACAATCACCACGCTGCCACCCGCGCCTCCGACACCGCCGCTGTCGCCGCTACCGCCCACGCTCTGAAGCGCAAGGCCCGTGTCGAGCGCCGAGAGCACGGCATAGAGGCGACCGCCGCCGCCGCCGCCCGCCTCCGACACCGCCGCCCGCGTATCCTGGCGCGTACGCCCCACCGTCGGCCCGGAAGCCCCCCTGCCCCGACAACGCGCCTGCCGTCAACCAAATTGAGCCACCCGCGCCGCCACCGGAATGGCCCACAGCCGAACTGCCGTTCGCGGTGATCCAGCCATCGAGTGCCGCCGTGTCTGCAACAACGATGCGGATCGCGCCGCCGCCCACCCCGCTCGCACCGCCCCAGTGCGTGCCACCGCTCGATCCCAACGTCAACGGGGCCAACATCGAACCGTAAGCGGGCGCACTGTGGTAGTAGTCGTAGTCGCCATCACCGCCGCGCCCACCGTGGCTGCCGCCTGCGCCCGCATGAATGTTTCCGCCTTGTCCGGCCCCAGGGCCGATGCCATTGTTGTACTCGGCCGTCTGTGATACATAGCCTTGGTTATCCGCCGAGATTCGCGCGCCCGCCTCAACCGTCAGGTTGCTCGCAATCAGCGTCGCCCCGCGGCCAGACCACAGACCCAGCGCGTTCGTCGCCGCGTTGTCCACGCTCTGACAGACCACCGTCGCATTGCCGGCCACAAAGAATGCATGGTCCACCATGATCGTTGCGCCGCCACCCACCGTGAACGTGACGCCCGTCGATACGCTGAGCGCACCGACCGCAAACAGTTGATTGGATGCAACAGAAAAAGTGGCGTTCGTATCCACGACCAGCGTTCCCACAGAGGAAGGGGCGTCGTCGATGGCTCCGTTCTGATAGACATGCCAGTTGTTCGGCACAACCGAAGTGTCGACGAAAAGCACCGTTCCGTTGGCCCCGTTGTGCGGTGAATCGACTCGGGTCGAATCAGGTCGACTCGAGTCGTTTCAAGTCGACTATTTCATTTCAGTCACGCCGTCGCAGGCGGGGTATTTCGAGCAACCCCAGAAGGTTTCGCCCGTGCGGGGGCCTTTTCGCACGGTCCGCATGCGCATGGGCGCACCGCATTGGGGACAGGCCGGGTTTTCGTTCACCTGGTCCTTGGCCTTGTTGCGTTCCTGCGTCATGCGCTCCCTAAAGCCGCCCTCCTCCACGAACCGCTCGCCCTGCGAGGCGAGCTGGCGGCGAAGCAGAAAGCCGGTGCGGTCGCACAAGCGCACCATCGCGTTCGCGAAGGTCACCGGATCGTCGTTTTTCAGCCAGCGGTCGAATTTGGCCATCTCGGTCCGGACGGTCTGAGAAAAGCGCCGGATCTCATCCGGCCCGTGCTGCATCCGCTCCAGCCGAAGCTGTTTGATGGCGACGCTGTTTTCGTGGCATATCGATAGCCTATCAGCCTAGACCGCCATGGCCCTTCCTCACGCCTTCCGGCAGAGGAAGAGCGGTTCGTCTCGGTTCACGCCATAGCGCAGCGCGTCGATGTCCGGCAGGCACTCGGCGTGCTTCTTCAGGTCGAGCGCGAACCCCGCCGCGCGGATGCGGTCGAAGAGGTCGCGCCCATAGAGGCGCACGTGGTCTTCCTGACCGTAAAATTCGATGCGCCGCTCGTCGGTGTCGATCTCGGGCGAGTTCTCGATCGTCTTCTCCAGCCCTGCGGCGTACGGCGTCTGCAGAATCGCCGTCCCGCCCGGCTTGAGCACGCGGAACAGCTCGCGCAGCGCGCGGGCGTCGTCCGGCACGTGCTCCAGCACGTGGTTGCAAAAGATCCAGTCGAACGACGCGTCTGGGAACTGGATATCGGTGACGTCCAGCCGCACGACGCCCTCGCGCGCCGGCACGAGGTCACCCTTCACGTAGCGCGCGGGGCCGCACGCCTCGATGCGCGCAGCCAGCCGCTTCTCCGGCGCCACGTGCAGGATCGACGCGCCCGCCAGTTTGTCCCACAGCGCCAGTTTCTCGAAGAAGAGGATGAGGTGCCGTTCGCGGTCGTGGCAACGGCAGAACGGGCACCAGAAGTGATCGAAATCGCTGCCCGTCCACTGCACGTTGCGCAGATAGGGCGAGAACGCCTTCCATCCGCCGCGAAACGTCGAAAATTTGTGAAACGTCCTGCCGCACACGCAGCACGCGTGTCGGTTGCCGAGCCCGTTCAGCGCGCGTCGGAACCGGCGCACGAGCCCGATATCATTCTGTGTCGGCTGATAAAGCATGTTACCTCGACTATTGCATGGGAAGAAACAACGAAAAACGCGAAAATCACAAAAGGGGAAGATTTATGAGCCGCTCATATTCAAGTTGGGGATAATGGCAAAAGTTGACCAATAATCCCAGTTTCTTGCCTGTGGCCTTCAAATAATGAATAGTCTGGGCACGATGTTCGTCTACTAGAATTCCCATGGCTTTAATTTCAATAATGATCTCGCCAAAACAGATAAAGTCCGGTTCATAAAACTGCTTCAAGGAACGCTTCTTGTACTGGAGTTTCAGCTTGGGCTGTTCTTGAAATGATATACCCCGTTCTGTAAATTCGATTGCCAAACACTCTTGGTAGACCGCTTCAAGGAAACCGGGGTCCAGCTCTTTGTACACTTCAAAACAAGCCCCCATAATTTGGTAACTCTCATCTTTGAAAAGCAGGTCAGGTTTCATTTTCGTGCCTTTCGTGATTTTCGTTGTTTCCTGCTCAAACACCGATGTGCGCCTCGCCAGAGTAGATCGGCACAAGCCCCTCGTTTGTGCGCAGCAGCAGCGCGCCGTCCGGCTGGACGCCCTCCGCGCGGCCCTCGATCCGCCGGTCACCCTGCGTCAGCGCGATGGTCCGACCGCGCAGCGCGTCCCGTTCCGCCATCGCCGGCACGAGCGGTCCGAAGCCTTCGGCGCGCCAGCGGTCGTAGAGCGGCTCGAACCGGTTGAGCACCGCCGCCAGCACCGCCGCGCGGGAGAAGGCACGTCCCGCCTCGATCCGCAGCGACGTCGCCCGTTCCAGCAGTTCCTCCGGCAGATCGTCGCGCGCGAGGTTCACGTTCACCCCGAAACCCGCGACGATATGGCGCACGCCGTCGTTCTCCGCCTGCATCTCGCAGAGGATGCCGCAGATTTTTTTCCCATCGACCAGCACATCGTTCGGCCACTTGATCCGGGGCTCGAGTCCCGGCACCGCGTCTGTCAGACCCTCGGCCACCGCCAGACCCACCACCAGCGGCAGCGAGGCCGCTCGTATCGGTTCGACCGATGGCCGCAGCAGGATCGACGCGTAGAGGTTCACGTCCTTCGGCGAGAACCAAGCGCGCGCCATACGGCCGCGCCCCCTGCTCTGCGTGCCGGCCGCCACGACGACTCCTTCCGCCTCGCCCGCGAGAGCCAGCGCCGTCGCGGCGCGGTTGGTGGAATCGGTCTCGGGAACGTACCGGCAGTCGCGCCCCAGTCGCCGCGCGGTCAGCAACGACACCACCTCCGCAGCGCATGGCGTGTCGGGCGCGGCAGCCAACCGATAGCCGCGCCGCGAACAGGCCTCGATCACATAGCCTTCCGCGCGCAACGTCTCAACGTGCTTCCACACCGCCGCCCGCGAAATCCCCAGCCGCTCACAGATCGCCCGGCTCGAAACCTCCCCGCCATCCGTCTCGCGTAGCGCCGCGACAATCTGCTCCTCCGCCGTTCCCCTTGAGCGTTGAACCTTGAGCGTTGAGCGTTGAGCGTTCATCCTGTTTCCCCGACTTCCGACATCTCCCCCTGAACCCCGAACCCTGCTCCCTGTTTCCCATCCCCTCAAACGTACGGATTGCTCCGCTTCTCGGCCCCGATGGTCGTCGCAGGTCCGTGCCCGCAGACCACACGCGTCTCCTCCGGCAGCGCCATCAGCCGCGCCAGCGAATCTTTCAGCTCGCCCCAATCGCCCCCCGGAAAGTCCGTCCGCCCCACCGACCCCGCGAAAAGCGTGTCGCCTGCGACCAGCAGTTTCTCGCTTTCGAAATAATAGCAACAGCCGCCCGGCGTGTGCCCCGGCGTATGGATGATCCGCGCCGTCAGCCCTCCGCACGCCAGTTCGTCGCCGTCGTCCTTGTCGCTCCGCAGCGTTGCCGGCTTGGCCGTGGGCGGATATTGGAACATGGCGTTCATCGGCGAGAAGGCGAAAGCAACGTCCTGCGCGTGCAGGTAGACCGGCACCGGATAGCGTGCCAAGAGCGCCGTCAGCGCCGAGATGTGGTCGAAATGTCCGTGCGTCAGGGCCACCAGTGCGGGCGTTAGTCCCAACGTCTCCAGCCGCTTCAGGATCACCCCTCCGTCAGCACCCGGATCGACCACCCACGCTTGGGAAGAATCGGCCCAGAGCAGAACGCAATTGGCCTCGTAAGGCCCCACCGGAATCGCTTCGACATGCATGCCGATACAATAAATCAACCTCCCGGAACGGGAAAGCCCGAATTTCGCATTGCCTACTGGCGTAGGCATGCGTTATATTGGACGCACATTAAGGCGTGGCACTTTTACCATGAGCGATGACCGAACCAACAACGTGGCAGCCGAAACTTTGGTGCTGGCCGACGGAGACAATCAAGAAGGCCTCCTCCGCGTTCGCCGGACCAAACTGCTCGTCATCAGCGGTCCCCTTCAGGGCCGCGAATTCGTCCTCAACCGCGACACCTTCACCATCGGTTCCGGCAACCACAACGACCTCTTGATCGCCGATTCGACCGTTTCCAAGCGCCACTGCGAAATCGTGGTCGACCAGAGCGGCTATCTGATCCGCGACCTCGACAGTACCAACGGCACTTTCGTCCAAGGCGTGCGCGTCTCGTCCGCCCACCTCGCCCCTGGATCGGAAATCCAGCTCGGCAAGACCCGCATCGTCTTCTGCCCCCTTCAGGAGGCCAACGACATTCCGCTCTCGCGCAACGACGCCTTCGGCGCCATGATGGGCCGCTCCGTCCCCATGCGGCGCATCTTTTACCTCGCCGAGACTTATTCTCCCTCTGACGCCACCATCATGATCACCGGCGAGACCGGCACCGGCAAGGAGATCCTCGCCGAGGAGATTCATAACCACTCGTCCCGCCTCGACAAGCCTTTCATCGTCATCGACTGCGCCGCCATCTCCAAGGAACTCATCGAGAGCGAACTCTTCGGCCACGTCAAGGGCGCCTTCACCGGTGCCAACGCCGACCGCCAGGGCGCCTTCGAACTCGCCGACGGCGGCACAGTCTTCCTCGACGAAATCGGCGATCTCTCGCCCGATCTCCAGCCCAAGCTCCTGCGCGTCCTCGAAAAGCGCGAGATCCGCCGCGTCGGTTGCAACAAGGTCCGCAAGATCAACGTCCGCATCATCAGCGCCACCAACCGCAACCTCGCCAACGAGGTCAACGAGGGGCGCTTCCGCGAGGACCTCTACTACCGCCTCTCCGTCGTCCACCTCGAGCTGCCGCCGCTACGCCGCCGCCGCGAGGACATCCCCATGCTGGTCAAGCGCTTCCTCACAGACCTTCACGGCGAGGACGCCGTCTCCCAGCTCGCCGATTTCGACCGCACCATGGACGTGCTCAAGCGCCACGAGTGGCCCGGCAACGTTCGCGAACTGCGCAATCTCATCGAACTGGCCTTCTACAGCGAGAAGCGCCCCGTCGACCTCAGCGCCTTCCTCAGCCTCGGCAATCTCCACGCCGGCCGCAAGAACAACGAACCCGAAATCAACTTCGCGACCGAAAAGCCCTTCAAAGACGCCAAGAACGACCTCATCGAAGAGTTCGAGAAGGCCTACCTCAACGACCTCCTCGCCCGCAACAAACAGAACATCTCCCGCTCCGCCCGCGAGGCCGGCATCGAACGCGCCTACCTCCAGCGCCTCATCCGCAAGTACGGCATGCGCGAGTAGTACACGGTGCAGCTAAAGAGGCCCCCATGCGCGGTTTCCGCCTGCTTTTCGTCTCCGCCCTCTTGCCCCTCGCCCTTCTCCGCGCGGACTTTGTTCCACTCGCGAACGACGCCGCGCTCAAGGCCTGCGCGAAGAAGCCCAACGTCGTCCTCGCCCGCACGCCCGACGGCGCGCTCGCGGTCTCCATTCACACCGGGCCGGCCAACTACGGCTGGTTTCAGTGCGCGATCACCTCGAACGCCCTCTCGCGCCAAGCGGTCGGCGTCTACGGCCGCTTCCGCGCCGAAAGGAGCGGCGGTGCCTCACTCGGCCTCGCCCTGATCCTCCGCCGCGGCGGGCGCACCGATTATTACGCCTGCTCTCAGGGCTCGCTCGCCGACAGCCTAGTACAGTGTCTAGTTTAAAGTTTCGGATATAGGCGGTTCAACTTAATCCTTGCGTCCTCACATGTGAACTGCCAGTTTACCATCGTTTTCCTGACATTACGATTCTCGTTCCATGCCCCGGTAACTTTCCG